>CAEZYL010000001.1_pt1 | contig 77650 bp, 78 predicted proteins | sample 7265501 | NCBI WGS metagenome assembly CAEZYL01 (sample SAMEA6813933, study PRJEB35770) | freshwater metagenome | biome: Freshwater; feature: Freshwater reservoir; material: water | place: Czech Republic | collected 2017-04-14 | depth 30m m
GTTGGAATCAAGACAAGAATCAAGATAACAACTGCGACTCCACCCACGTGCCACCAGACGTTAATGCTCTGAAGTTTATGGATAACGTTTGCGCCGTAAATATTCATTGCAATGTGAATGAGCAAAGTAATAGCAAAGACCAAGAAGACAAGCTTTAAATTGCCAGGATCAAATGAACTATTGAATAGATTTGCTGTGTATACAAAGAAGTTTGCAAAGCCGTAATCCACGCCAGCTGTTACAGCGACTAGGCCCATGAGGTTCAACCATCCGGTGACCCATCCATGAACTGGCTTTCCAAGATTTAGCGCCCAGTAGTAAATACCGCCGGCGGTTGGCATAGCTGAGAGAAGCTCAGCCATAACTAGTCCGATAATCATGATGAGGCTGGCGATGATTGGCCAACCAATGGAGATTGCTACAGGGCCGCCGTTATTCCACGCCTGTGCGAAGGTGGTAAAGCAGCCAGAGAGAATTGAGATGATGGAGAAAGAGATCGCGAAGTTGTGAAAGCCACTCCATTTGCGATCGAACTCTTGTTTATATCCAAGCTCTGCCAACTTTTGTGCGTCGGCATCATGGGTATTAACCATTAGATAAGTCCCGCCTTTCTAGAAGTTAGGGTTTAGTGTGACGCCCACCTCAGCCAATTGGAAGCACCAAAGCCCCTTTTTTGGCTGAACTTTGGCGCGCTGACGGCGTTGCCCCGGGTGTGCCTCGAGCAGTAACCTCGGTCTCTAGATTCTTTTCCCTGTCCCCTTGGAGGATTCCGTGGCCCTTAGCCTTGACCAGCTTCGCAAAGAGATCGCCGAAGGGCGGATCGATACGGTTGTCGTCGGTGCTACCGATATGCAAGGCCGGCTACAAGGTAAGCGCATTCACGCCCCATTTTTCCTTGCCGATACGCTCAAGAATGGCACGGAAGGTTGCAACTACCTTCTCGCTGTTGATATCGATATGAACACGATTCAAGGTTATGCCGTCTCTTCTTGGGAGACCGGATATGCCGATATGGGAATGTCTCCTGATCTCGACACTCTGCGCTACCTGCCCTGGCAAGAGGGTTCGGCCTTTGTTATCGCTGATTTTGTGGACCACGACCATGTAGGAATCTCAGTATCTCCTCGAACAATTTTGAAGCGACAACTAGAGCGGTTAGATAAAGCAGGAATGGTCGCACTCTGTGGCACTGAACTTGAATTCATTGTCTTTAAAGATACCTATGAAGAGGCCTGGGACAAGGGTTATAAAGATTTAATCCCAGCCAATCAGTACAACGTGGATTACTCGTTAGGTGGCACTGCTCGGGTCGAGAAGTTGCTCCGTGAAATTCGCGTATCCATGGATAAGGCAGGCCTCATCGTTGAATCTGCAAAGGGTGAGTGCAACTTAGGTCAACACGAAATTGCATTCCGTTACGAAGATGCGCTTCGCACTTGCGATAACCACTCTGTTTACAAGATGGGCGCTAAAGAGATTGCCTCAGCTCAAGGTTGTTCTTTAACCTTTATGGCTAAGTTCAATGAACGCGAGGGTAACTCGTGCCATATTCACCTCTCATTCCGCGACAAGAAAGACAATGCAGTTATGGCTGGCGATGCCGGCGATGGAATGTCGGAACTTGGACGTTCGTTCGTTGCAGGGCAACAAGCACATATGCGCGAGCTCGCTCTTCTCTTTGCGCCAAATATCAACTCTTATAAGCGCTATCAAGCAGGAACATTTGCTCCTACCGCTATCAAATGGGGTCGCGACAATCGCACATGTGCATTGCGATTAGTTGGACAGGGACATGCTCTGCGGATTGAGAACCGAGTACCAGGTGGAGATGTAAATCAATATCTCGCAGTAGCAGGCATGGTTGCAGCAGGACTCGATGGAATTGAGAAGAACTTAGAGCTCGAGCCAATATTTACTGGCAATGCCTACGCCCTCGAAACAGAGCGCATCCCAACTTCGCTCAAGGAAGCGCGCGATCTCTGGGCAAATAGCACTTGGGTTACTGAGACTTTTGGTAAAGACGTCCAAGATCATTACACCCATATGGCCGATACCGAGCTCGATGCATTCGGTCGCGCTGTTACCGACTGGGAGCGCGTCCGCAGCTTCGAACGTATGTAAATTTACCGAACCACTACTTCAGGAGATTCATGTCTAACTACACCATCATCAGCCCCGTTACTGAAAAGCCAGTACAGGATATTCATCTTGCTGATGTCACAGAGACCGACGCGATAATTCTCAAAGCGGCCCACGCATTCGAGAGTTGGAGAAAGGTCAATCCAGGAGATCGGGCACGCATCCTTCGGGCATTTGCATCGCTGGTCGACTCTCATATTGAAGAGTTAGCACAACTAGAAGTTCTCAACTCTGGTCACACAATTGGCAATGCACGCTGGGAAGCAGGCAATGTTCGTGACGTTCTTAATTATTACAGCGCCGCACCAGAACGCCTCTTTGGTCGTCAGATTCCAGTACCAAATGGAATCGATATCACTTTTAAGGAGCCGCTCGGCGTTATCGGAATCATTGTTCCGTGGAACTTCCCGATGCCGATTGCTGGCTGGGGTTTTGGTCCCGCACTAGCTGCCGGTAACACCGTTGTTCTCAAACCTGCCGAACTCACTCCCCTAACTGCAATTCGCTTGGGAGAACTTGCATTACAAGCAGGAATTCCGGAAGGCGTATTTAACGTCATTCCTGGCAAGGGAAGTGTTGTGGGAGATCGCTTTGTCACACATCCACTTGTGCGCAAGATTGTCTTCACCGGTTCTACTGGTGTTGGAAAGCAGATCATGCGCGGATGCGCGGATCAGGTAAAGCGCTTAACTCTTGAACTCGGCGGCAAGAGCGCCAACATTATTTTTGCTGATGCTGATATCGAGAAGGCGGCAGCCGGAGCACCAGGCGCTGTCTTTGATAACGCTGGACAGGATTGCTGTGCTCGTTCACGCATTTTGATTCAACGTTCTGCGTATGACAAATTTATGGAACTCTTCGAAGTCGCAGTCAAGAAGTTTCGAGTTGAAGATCCATCGCTCGATACCGCCGAGATGGGTCCACTGATTTCATCTACTCAATATGCGCGCGTCTCCGAATTTTTGCCCGAAGGAACTCCCATCGCCTTCCAAGGCTCAAAGCCAACCGGCCCTGGATATTGGTTCGCTCCAACAGTCTTAGCGCCTAAGGATTCGAAGGACCGCGCCTACCGCGAAGAAATTTTCGGTCCAGTCGTATCTGTACTCCCCTTTGAGGATGAAGCTGATGCGATTCGCATCGCGAACGACTCCGAATATGGACTCTCTGGCTCTATCTGGTCTCGCGATCTAGCTCGCGCAGTTCGCGTCTCGCGCGCAGTTGAAGCCGGCAATCTTTCCGTTAACTCCAACTCCTCCGTCCGATACTGGACACCGTTTGGTGGCTACAAACAATCTGGTCTAGGCCGCGAGCTTGGCCCTGATGCCTTAGATGCATTTACTGAAACGAAGAATGTCTTCTTCGATACCCAAGGCTAAGGTTCTAGGATAAAAACATGTGTCGCTTAATGGGTTACGTCTCGCCACGCGAGGTCAGCGTCTCGGAAATTGCAGGTCCTGATTTTGACCAATTTTCGGCGCTATCGGCCAAACATGGCGATGGCTGGGGTTACGCAAAAGTCAATTCTGCACAAGATCAATCGCTCACTGTAGAAGTAGCACGCGCGAAAGAGAGTGCGAAATATTTAGAACTTACTAAAAGCGTTAAGAGCACCGGTGGTTTATTGCACCTGCGTTGGGCAACACTTAATCTGGCAATTACTGAAGGAAACACGCACCCCTTCACTCATGGCGATTTCTCCTTTATTCACAACGGATCAATTAAGCCACCTGAATCCCTCGATCCTTATATCGATAGCAAATACTTAGAGAAACTTCGTGGCGCTACCGATAGCGAACGGTACTTCTATCTGCTGCTTAGCTTTATCGATACTTTAGGAATACATGAAGGTATCCATCAAGGCATCAAGAAGATTACTGCCCACTGCGATTTCTCTAGCTTAAATGCGATGATTATGACCCCGGATATGTATATAACAATTAGCGAACACAACTACTCACGTATTCCCGAGGGTGAAGGCCCCGAATATTATGACCTTTATTACCGTGAAAGTGCTGAAGGAGTTCTAGTTGCATCTTCTGGTTGGAATCAACCTGGTTGGAAGCAGATTCCTAATCATCACTATCTAGAAGTTGACCGCAAGAGCTACGCGACTAAGTTAACTAAGTTCTAGTTTTACTTATTCCTTGCGTCGGCGATAGGCCCAAATACCAAAAAGGCCAGTAAGTACGATCAAAACAGTTGATGCACCATAAATTGCGGTATTAGAATTTTTCTTCACCGTGTATGGAACTGGTGTTGCACTGACTTCACCAAAACTAAAGGTGTACTCCCCTTCTACAACATGTCCGTCAGCCGAGGCCACTCGATAGCTGACGAGTACTAATCCAGGAGTTGTATTCGCTTTCACGGGAACGGTGATTGTTGGCCCTTCGACAGAAATATCGCCCGCGCTTAATTCTTCAGCATTTGCATTATGAACTGTGACTGCATTTGAATTCTTGCCATCCACAACTTGAAGCGGCTCATTAAAAGTCAGAGTTATTTCTGCGGGCCAAGTGCTCACCACCACCCCATTTTCTGGTGTGCCAGAGACCAGATCGGTATGTGCCTGGGCGGGAATTGGGGCCAAGAGCAAGAAGGTCAAAAGCAGAGTCGATCCAATGGGCATTCTCATTGCCCCATCGTAAGCCCGAAGTAATGCCTTTTATATGCAGATGCGAATGATTTGCAGTAATATTCACAGATGACTAAGCCCTCCCTGCGCGACCATCTCAAATTCTCTCGCGAAGAGATCCCGGCTCTCCTCGGCGTGCTGGGCACAGTTGTAGGACTCCACATCCTTGGGTGGGGCCTATTTATTCATTACAACTCTATGCCGCAATATCACTCGCTCACCAATGGCAATGCCCTCGTCTACGCCGGTGCCGGAGCGCTCGCATACTCCTTTGGTCTTCGTCATGCTTTCGATGCTGATCATATTTCAGCGATTGATGACACCACTCGATTGATGTTGGCGAAGGGAAAGAAGCCTCTTGGCGTCGGGCTCTTCTTCTCACTCGGCCACTCCACAATAGTTCTCGCACTATCGGTAGGTATCGCCTTTGCCGCAAAGAAGGCGGTTGCTTTTCAAGAGAGCTTTGGGGATACCGGTGGAATTATTGGCGCAAGCGTCTCAACCTTCTTTCTCTATCTCGTAGGAATTCTCAACCTCGTAATTCTCATTGGAATTGTAAAAGTGTGGAAGCAAGCTAAATCTGGAAAATTCAGTCACGAACATTTACAGCAACTTCTCAATGAACGTGGATTGATGAATCGGATCTTCCGCGGCTTCTTCAAGAAGGGCTTCGATCACTCCTGGCAGCTTTATCCCATTGGAGTTCTCTTCGGATTAGGTTTTGATACCGCTACTGAAGTTGGCCTGCTGGCGCTATCCGCAACCGCGGCGGTCGGAACAGTTGGCGGCACGCTTCCACCACTTGCCATCATTGCACTTCCTATTATTTTTGCAGCAGGTATGTCGATGATGGACGCGGCAGATGGAATCTTTATGACCAAGGCATATGCATGGGCCTTTACATCGCCATTACGCAAGATTTATTACAACTTAACAACTACTGGTATTTCAATCTTTGTTGCCCTCTTCATCGGATCTATTCAATTAATTGGCGTACTCTCCGATAAGACAAATATCGATAACTATCAGCCATTTACCCTTATATCAAAGATAAATATCAATGGGCTGGGCTTCTTTATCGTGGGCTCATTTGTAGCCACTTGGATTGGCTCGGTTCTGATTTGGAAATATGGTCGCTACGAAGAGAAGTACTCCTCAGGAATCGTAGAGACCGACCATCAACACACAGATTTCAAGATTTAGTCGAGAAAGAAGTCCAACAAGAAGTCAGTTGTTCCCGGCACGACTGCGTACTTATCTAGATCTGTAATACCTTCTGAGGCAAGAACTTCATCATCTACGAAGAAATTGCCCGTTGTTTCCGCGCTCTTGCGGTTAAGAATGATGTAAGCACTATCTGCCAGGATTGCTGGCGTACGGCAGAAGTCGGTATCAATCCCCGGGATCATTGCTAAGGCTGCAGTATCTATCGCTGTGCGTGGCCACAGCGCATTGACAGCAATACCATCTCGCTTGAATTCTTCCGCCATTCCAAGAACGCACATACTCATTCCATATTTAGCCATGGTGTAAGCAACATGGTTCTTAAACCATTTTGGTTTCATGGAGAGCGGTGGTGAAAGGGTAAGGATGTGAGGATTGCGCCCTTGCTTAGCGCTCTCCCGAAGATGAGGAATCGCAGCCTGGCTGGTGAGGAAAGTGCCGCGGACATTGACATCAAACATCAGGTCGAATCGCTTCGCTGGAGTTTTTTCTGTTGGCGTGAGTTGAATTGCACTGGCATTGTTGATCAGAATATCGAGACCACCAAATTCGGCAACGGTCGTAGCTATCGCAGATTCAATCTGCTCTTCATCGCGAATATCGCATTGAATAGGAAGTGCCTTTCCACCAGCTGCCTCAATCTCTTTAGCGGCCGTGAAGATGGTGCCCGGCAAAGTTGGGTGAGGTTCTGTGGTCTTTGCGGCAATTGCGATCATCGCCCCATCGGCCGCAGCTTTAAGTGCAATCTCTAGCCCAATTCCGCGGGAACCGCCAGTAATGAATATTCTCTTTCCAGATAGTGACATTTATTTGCCCTTCTTCTCTAGGAATTTCATAAAGGCGATTTGTGCCTCATCGGATTCAAGTGCGATTCGAAAGAGTTCGCCTTCAACAGCCATCACTTGTTCGACTGCCAAATGATCTCTACTTTTCAAAAGAGCTTTGGTATTAATCACCGAGGTGGGGGGTTGCTCCCCAATCGCTTCTGCAACTTTTAGCGCAGCCTCTAACGGTGAATCTGATATCTGATTAATTAATCCCATCTCCAACGCCTCTTGCGCTCCGAATGTTCGCCCGGTCAGGAAAATCTCGGAAGCTTTTGCATGGCCTACAAGGCGAGGAAAGAGCAGAGTGGAGCCGGCTTCTGGAACTAATCCAAGATTCACAAATGGCATTTGAAAGGTAGTGCTAAAAGAAGCATAAGCAAGATCGCAGTGAAGCAACGCCGTGGTTCCGATTCCAATCGCACTCCCCTGTACTGCTGCGATTAGCGGTTTAGGAAAATTATGAAGCGCTGTCAGGAATTGAAAAACTGGAGCGTTTTGATCTTTAACAGGCTCGTTAAGAAAATCCATGACGTCATTACCTGCAGTGAAGGTATCGCCTGCTCCAGTGAGAATGACCGTGCGAATCGCAAAGTCACCAGTGGCACTATCAAGAGCTGCAGTGAGCGCCTGATACATCGCAGAGGTGATTGCATTCTTCTTGGTGGGTCGATCGAGGGTGAGTATGAGGGTCGAACCCTGACGATCGAGTGAGATATTTGAAAGTTCGCTCATCGCCTGAGTCTACCGAGGCATTTGGCCGGAACCTGCTTACAAATACTCCCTCAATAGGCCAGAATAGAGCCATTCCACCGAATGGAGAGATTCTTGGATATTCGAATTCTTACGCGAGAGCTCACCCCCTTTGAACGACTAGTCGCTGAACACATGTGCGATGGACTCTCCAATTCTGCGATCGCTCGAGAGACGGCGCATTCCGAGAAAGTCATAGAAAATACGGTCTCTCGAATGGCTCGCGCCTTTGGGATCAAATCCAATTCAGATACAAATATTCGAGTTCTGCTTGCGCTCGCCTATCGCGCACATTTTGGAGACACCTCGTTCGACAAATTGGCAGTTCCATGTTCGCACTTTGAAGTAGGCGCTGATGGAAAGAATTACTGCACTCGCCATATCTAGATTCAACGTGTGACCTATATCTGAGTGCTACCCCCCATACTTTTATTGCAAGGGCTAGCACTCGCAAAATTCATATCTGGTTCTCATCATCTACTCGATAATTCAATTATCACGAAATCAAATCAGATTTCGTGCCGAGTATTCGGAGAGCGAAGGTATCAAAAATGAAGAGAAAAACATTCGACAAAATTGCAAGCGTAATTGGACTCCTTCTCGGAGTTGGATTAATTGTTGCGGGAGCACTTCTTTCTTGGGGTGGCAACTTTGCAGCTGCACAAGTTAAAGATCAACTTTCCCAACAAAAAATTGAATTCCCAGATGTCGAGGCGTTAGCAAAGCTTCCTCCTGCAGATGCTGCTGCAATGAAAGTCTATGCCGGCCAAATGATGACAACTGGCGCTCAAGCAAATACATATGCTAATCACTACATTAAGGTTCATATGGGCTTTGTCGCAGGCGGAAAGATGTACGAAGAAGTCTCTGGTGAATTCATGGGAAAGAGTGCAGCCCTTGCTGCAGATCCAGCTAACAAGGAGCTTGCTGCTGAAGTTGCAACTCTGGGCGGTCAACGCACAACTCTATTCATGGGATCCACACTTCGTGGCTTGCTCGGATTTACTTACGCATTCGCCACACTGGGTTCCATTGCGCTTATTGCGTCCTACGTGGCCTATGTCGGAGGAATCGTATTCCTCATCCTGGCGCTTCTCGGATTCGCTCACTTGCGTAGAGCAGCTACTGATTCCGAGATCTAATCCCCCTCTCTCCGTGGGGTAAGAAAAAACCCCCGTCTTCGAAAGAAGGCGGGGGTTTTTCTATATCTAATTAGCGCTCAAGAGATCCCGAAATAAATGCTTCAGTCTTCTCGTGTGCTTGCTCATCGGTGTATTGCACCGGTGGCGACTTCATGAAATAGCTAGAAGGTGAAAGTAACGGTCCACCAATCTTGCGATCGAGCGCAATCTTTGCGCAACGAAGTGCATCAATGATGACGCCAGCGGAGTTGGGAGAATCCCATACTTCGAGCTTGTATTCGAGGTTAAGCGGAACATCGCCAAAGGCGCGGCCTTCTAGGCGGACGTAAGCCCACTTGCGGTCATCGAGCCAAGGAATGTAGTCAGAAGGTCCGATGTGAACGTTCTTAGCGCCCATATCGTGATCGAGTTGTGAAGTAACAGATTGAGTCTTTGAAATCTTCTTGGATTCCAAACGATCGCGCTCAAGCATGTTCTTGAAGTCCATATTTCCACCAACATTGAGCTGGTAGGTGCGATCTAAGTGCACGCCACGATCTTGGAACAACTTAGCCATGATGCGGTGCGTAATAGTTGCGCCAACCTGTGACTTGATGTCATCGCCGACGATAGGAATTCCGGCCTTGGTGAACTTATCGGCCCAGACTGGGTCAGATGCGATAAAGACAGGAAGTGCGTTAACAAATGCGACGCCTGCATCAATTGCACATTGTGCGTAGAACTTTGCTGCTTCTTCTGAACCTACAGGGAGGTAGCAGATAAGAACATCAACCTTCTCTGCCTTCAGAGCCGCGACGATGTCGACAGGTGCAGCAGTGGACTCGGTGATTGTCTCCTTGTAATAACGTCCAAGGCCATCAAGAGTGTGTCCGCGTTGTACGACCAGACCAGTCTTGGCTACCTCGCTGAACTTAATAGTGTTGTTCTCGCTCGCCCAAATGGCATCTGCAAGATCAAGGCCAACTTTCTTAGCATCTACATCAAATGCAGCAACGAATTTAACGTCGCGCACATGGTAGCCACCAAGAACAGCATGCATGAGACCTGGAATCTCGACATCTGCCGCTGCGTCCTTGTAGTAAGTAACGCCCTGAATAAGGGAGTTAGCGCAGTTACCTACACCAACAATCGCTACGCGGATTTCTCCATTTGTTGAGGTCACGAGGATTTCCTTTCGGTATTTATCATTTCTTCCAGCCAGGCGATTTCGCGCTCGGAGGATTCCAAAGAGTGACGACGCCACTCTGCGAGGTACTTATCGATTCCAGCTGGAGCTTTCTCCAGCTCGTTGCGAAGGATTGCTGACTTCTCAGAGAGACGACGGAGTCGACCCTCCAAAATTTGTAGGCGGTTGTTCTTGGGAGTTGGCCCAAAGAATGCAAAGCGAACTTCAAAACTTTCGTCATCCCATGAATCAGGACCGGTGCTTCCAGCGAGATCGGCAAAACGCTTCTCCCCTTTTGAAGTTAAGGCGTAGACAATTCGCGAGCGCCGAGATCGACCAACAACTTCGGCAATAGATTCTTCAATGATTCCGGCTTCCAGCATTCGGCGAAGCTGCGGATAGAGAACTGAGAATGAGAGCGCGCGGAATGGGCCATAAATGGCAATCAGACGCTTGCGCAGTTCATATCCGTGGAGCGCCCCTTGGCTGAGCAGACCCAGCAGGGCGAATTCGAGGGCTTCAGAGCGTGAACGCATTGCTGACCCCTCTCATCACTTTCAGAAAATTGCCACTGATGTAGCGCTTGGTTATAACGGACGGATATATCGGTTCGATATATCGATGCGATAGTTAAACCCATCTGCCCTCCCCTGCGCAACTCCTGACCCCGCAATATCCCTCGCGTGTCGCACCCCTTAGGCCTGAAAAGTGGCCGAAACCACCTTTACCCTTAAATTACAACGCCTCCTTCCCTTGCCGATTCTGGCCCGAGGTTCATACGGGATCTACCTACAGCCCAGAAGCGAGTCCACTCGTGGCAGGGCCTTATGTAAGAGGAAAGGCACGTTGTATGAGCATGTTTAGCTGGAAATTGAATAACTCCGGTGGCGTCATCGCCCCTGATGAACGTCTCTCATGGCCACGCACCATTGGCACCGGTCTCCAACATATCGCCGCAATGTTTGGCGCAACTTTCTTAGTTCCGATCATCACCGGGTTCCCTCCGACCACAACTCTCTTCTTCTCTGGCGTGGGAACGATGTTGTTCCTACTTATCACCAGAAACAAACTGCCCTCCTATTTGGGCTCGTCGTTCGCGTTCTTAGCTCCAATTGCTGCTTCTGTTAAAGCTGGCAGCATGGCGGAGGCACTTGGTGGCGTCGTCATCACTGGTGTGCTTTTAGCAATCGTCGGATTTGTCGTCAAGGCTGCTGGTATCAAATGGATTGATTGGCTCTTGCCGCCAGTAGTAACTGGCGCAATCGTTATGGTCATCGGTCTCAATCTTGCTGGTGCTGCGAAGAATAATTTCGTCACCGCACCAGTCACCGCAATCGTCACCTTAGGTGCGGTTGCACTAATCGCTGTGATTGCAAAAGGATTCTTGGCTCGCATCTCCATCTTTGGTGGATTGATTGTTGGTTACATCTACGCCTTTGCCATGGGTGATATCAATACTGATGGCATCAAAGCCGCAAAGTGGATTGCCGCCCCGGCATTTACTGCGCCATCATTTAAGGTCTCGGCCATCGTTCTCTTCTTGCCCGTTGTACTAGTTCTCATCGCGGAGAACGTTGGACACGTCAAGGCGGTCGCAGCAATGACTGGTCGCAACCTCGATGATGTTATGGGAGATGCACTTGTGGCCGATGGCGCTGCAACTGCGCTCGCAGGTATCGGCGGCGGTTCCGGCACAACAACCTATGCTGAAAATATCGGCACCATGGCTGCGACAAAGGTCTACTCAACCGCTGCTTATTGGATCGCTGCCATTGGCGCAGTAGTGCTCGCGCTCTGTCCTAAATTCGGAGCAGTCTTGACTGCTACCCCCGCAGGAGTGCTGGGCGGATTAGGCGTGGCTCTCTACGGAATGATCGGAATTCTCGGAGCTCGAATTTGGATTGAATCTAAAGTCGATTTCTCTAATTCCACAAACCTAATAATTGCTTCATCCTCTGTCATCATCGGTATCGCTGATTTCACTTGGACAAAGGGCGATTACACATTCAGCGGAATTATCAATGCCACACTTGTTGCTGTCATTGGTTACCGCGTACTTCACTCTATTGCCAAAGCTCGCGGCAATAGCTAATTAGTAACGCGTAAGAGGGGTGAGGCTAAATAGCTTCGCCCCTCTTCTGCATTTCGGTAGGATTGTCGAATGTTGTTTGGCGTAATCGCAGTTCCTTCTCGCATCTGGGAGTACGTGGCAGCTGCGATGGTCATCATCCTTGCTCCTGGTCCAAGCGTTCTTTTCGTAGTGGCACGGGCAATTGCATGGGGACGCGCAACAGCGGTAGCAACAGTTGCCGGAAATGTGCTGGGGGCTTTTACTCTTTCAGTTGTCGTTGCAGTTGGGCTTGGTCCACTTCTACAAAGGTCACATCTCTTCTACATCACTGTGCAAATTCTTGGCGGCCTCTATCTGATGTATATGGGCATAGATGCGATCCGACATAGTTCAATTCATGCCGAAGATATGACCAACCAAGGCGATATCCGACCCAGTAGATGGCGATCCATGCGTGATGGGTTTTGGGTAGGCAGCCTCAATCCCAAAGGACTGGTTTTCTTCGCTGCAATTTTGCCGGCATTTGCTGATGAGAAAAAGGGTCACCTCACTTCTCAATTAATTTTGATGGGTGCAATTTTTGCATTACTGGCCTTCTTCTCCGACGGTGCCTGGGGAGTGCTGGCGGGCACGATTCGTAATTGGCTGGCAACGGATATTAAGCGATTAGTCCGCATGCGCATCGCCGGTGGCTGCGTGATGATACTTCTAGGTCTATTCACAATTTATAGCGCCCTACTCAATCGGTAAATCCGCAGGTGCGTGGCGCACCCCCACTCTGTCAGTAGGGCGAGGCAGACTTGGCTCACCAACAAAATATGCTCCCGACGAGGGAGTGCGAAAAGAGTAGAGATGCTTACACTTTCTGAAAATGCCCGAACCAATATCAGCCCGAGTGATTTAACATTTTCCTGGAATGGCTGCCATCGTTGTCTCTGGTTGTATTACAACGAGCAAGTCAAAGCACCACTCTTTATGCCACTTGTCTCTGAGATTGCCGAGATGCAAGAGCTTTCCTGCTTAGGTAAGAGTTCTGCTGATTTACACCCCAATATCCCCGAAGGTAAAGTTCTCGATCACGGCGGTTTTGTGATGTCCAAACCCATTGAAGTAAATGGTGAAGCCACGCCCTTTGCTATTAAGGGTAAGTACGACATTGTCATGGAATTCCCCGATGGCACCTATGGCGTGATTGATTGCAAATTTCAGGCGCGCGCCAGCGATAAAGGTAAGTTCTACTCACCGCAGCTGGAGGCATATGCCTTTGCACTTGAAAACCCAGCGAAAGGTAAGCCGAAGAAGATCTCTTCTCTCGGTTTATTGGTCTGGGCACCGGTCAAAATTCGCGGTAACTCCTCGGGAAATTTTGGAATGGAACTCTCTTGCAACTGGTATCCCATTGAACGTGACCCACAAGCACTTCAAGATCGCTTGGCAGAATTTATTGGTGTTATTACCGGCGAGGTTCCGCCCTCAAAAGCGAGCTGTGATCAATGTAAATATATTGATAGCCGCTATTCCATATTAAACAAATTGGGAAAGAATTAACTCTCTTTTTTCTTCTTGGAAGCTTTCTTTAAGCGGTGCTCTTCTTTGATGCGATCGCGAATCTGCTGCGCAATAATCACCTTTGCCTCAGAGGCATACATATCCACATACTCTTGACCCGATAGCTTGGCGATTGCATCCATGATTTGATCTGTGATGCTTCGCAGTAATTTAAGGTCAGACGAATCTCCCTCGAAGTACATCGGTTCACCGAAAATCATTTCGACTTGTTGAACTTTAGGTACGACCTGCCCAGTTGGCTGAATTTCAGCAGTGTTAAACATCGCGACTGGAACAACGGCTGCACCTGACTCCACCGCCATTCGAGCTATTCCGGTACGGCCTTTGTAGAGCTTGCCATCTGGCGAGCGCGTGCCTTCAGGATAAATACCTATGCAGGCGCCATCTTTGAGTAGCTCTAGACCGGTAGAGAGCGCAGCCTCGCTGCGACGGCCGCCAGAGCGATCTACCGGGACCTGTCCGAGAGCTTGGAAAGTTTTCTTCTTAGCAAAACCCTTAATTCCTGGGGAGGTGAAATATTCACTCTTAGCTAGAAAGGTCACCTTACGAGGAACGACGAGCGGCATAAATATCGAGTCGCTAAAGGAGAGGTGGTTCGAGGCAACAATGACTGGGCCATTTTGGGGAACATTGCGTAGTCCAGTGACTTTAGGACGGAAGAGAAGTGTCAGGATAGGAATCAGGAAGGACTTGAGTGCTTGGTAAACCATTGCGCCGCCCTTCCAAAGAAAACATGTAGCCGTAGAGGGATAATTTAGGGGTTGTACGGCAACTATGACACCATCTGAGCGTGAGCGATACCCCACAACGCACCCCGATCGAGCTCTCTGGTGGAAAAAATAGCGAAATTGGCGTACTCGTTCTTCACGGGTTTCTGGGATCACCAGCCTCGGTTGCCCCTTGGGTACATGGACTTCACGCAGCGGGTTTCACTGTCTCTGCGCCCTGTCTTGCAGGTCATCAAGAGAGTTGGCAAGGGCTCAACCACAGCTCTTGGGAAGATTGGTATGACTCGGCAGAAAAATCATTCTTAGAATTATCTCGCCGCTGCGAAAGAGTTTTCGTCGCCGGATTTTCTATGGGCGGAGCACTTGCCTTACGGCTTTCGCAGATTCGTGGATCGGAGATCACCGGAACAATTCTGCTCAATGCATCTATTTACGATGAACGCCCCGCAATGCGGTTGGTTCCAGTCATCTCTAAATTCATATCATCGATACCTGGTGGTGTCACTGATGTTGCTAAGCCAAATCCTCCTCGTCACGTCTTTAATCGAATTCCATTACGGGCGTTGCACTCTCTACAAAAGCTATGGCGCATTACCGAAGATAATCTCTATCAAGTAGATCTGCCTTTGATGGTCGCCTACTCATTAGAAGACCACACGGTCCATCCCACTAACAGCGAGACCATCATTGATAATGTCTTTTCAGTGGATATCAGAGAGGTCGTTTTTGAAAATTCTTATCACAATGTTGCACTCGATCATGATGCGCAATTATTGATTGAAGAGAGCGTTCTCTTCATTCAAGATGTGATTTCTGGAGAGCTCAGCCGAGGCGAATCTATCGATGAGGCGGATGAGCGAGAACTCATCGATGCCGAATTTGAATCGATTGTAAGCGGACTTTCGCTAGATGAGAGCGCCCCAACCACATACTTAGATCAACTCGAAAATTTTGAGGATTTGGATTCCTTCACTCCCCCAAACCCAGATTTAGGTCCGACCGATAAGAATTCACGCCTTGCCACACTCGCCACTGTTGGCGGGTTACTCTACATATTTATTGTGCAACTCTTGGACTTTGATCCCATCGGATTAGGTTCATGGCCTGGAATTCTTGCCTTCATCGGCGGTATCGCAATGCGAATATGGAGTTCGGCTCAGAGAGATGAAGATGTGGATGAAGGGGATGACGGAGCAAAAATTTAGTGACGCGCTAAATCGGCTACGCCCACTAATCCAGCATCATTTCCAAGTTCGGCTGCAATAATTTTTGGCATCGGATGTTTGCCAGCAAAAGGCATATATCGGTTGAGCGCTTCGCGAGCTGGAGCCAGCAAAATCTCGCCCGCTTCAATTACACCTCCACCTATAACAACAACCGCCGGATCTAGGATCGCGGAAAGAGTTGCAATTCCAGCGCCCAGCCACTGCCCTGCTGTATTAAATGCTGCAAGGGCTACCGCATCGCCTTCGCGTGCCGCCTCTGTGATGTGATGGCCGGTAAGACCAGCAACCGTTCCATCGCCACGAGCAAGCAGATTATGAGCCATATCTGGAGTCGCGTTAATTGATTCTCGAGCATGGCGCATGAGCGCGTTGCCTGACGCATATTGTTCAAAGCATCCGCGGGCACCACAACCACAGAGATGACCTTCAGGAAGTACACGCAAATGACCAAATTCAGCTGCTGTTCCAAATGCCCCACGATAAATCTCGCCGTTGACGACAATGCCACCGCCAATACCGGTACCGATGGTGAGCATCATTAAGTGTGCTTGGTTGCGAGCTGCGCCATATTTTGCTTCACCCCAAGCTGCTGCATTCGCATCGTTTTCGACGATGATGTGCAGACCAGTTCGTGAACCGATTTCAGCTTGCAAGTCAACGCCATTCCAACCAAAAATATTTGGTGTCGCCAACATCGTCTTGCGATCGCTGGATACAAATCCAGCAGCACAAATACCAACGGTCGCAACCGAGTGAGAAACGACAAGATCTTTAATGACATCCGCAATTGCATCGGAAAGTGCGCCGCCACCCTCCTTGGGTGTATCGCGACGCGAACGGGCCAGAATATTTCCGGATTCGTCAACCACGCCCCCGAGGACCTTGGTTCCTCCGACATCAACACCAATACTGAGAAGAGACAAAATTATCCTTCGAGTTTTTGTTTCATTTGATTGAGCGCTAAATCAATTGTCGCTCGTTCAGTTTTTGTCCGCATCATCGCGGGTACTGGCATTGATAGCGCCACCGTTAATTGAGAAGTCACCGTTGTTGTGTCATCACCATTGTCTTTAAGAATATAAGCACCTGTCATTTCGGTCAGCAAATCTGCATCATCTAGCGTGAAACTTAATTCAAGTGGTGCTTTGCTCCAGTCGTAATCCAAGGTAACTCGATCCTTCATGACGCCGGCATCAATTGCGCTCTTAACTTTTGTAGGACGTGACTGGTCATCACTTTCTAGGACCTCTACTGATTTGATACCGGTCGACCACGACGGGTATCCGGGGAGGTCAAAAACCAGGGCTTGAACGTCAGCGATAGGGGCTTCTATGGTGATGGAGTTCTGGGATATATCGGTCATGAGCCAAGGTTACCTGCCAAATATCTAGCGGATTGCCCCACACTCGCACTAGCGTTGGGGCATGAATGAATTCACTACACCTGTCATTGTCCCGCCAGCAACCACCGGCAACCTGACTAACCTCATCGCCGATAGGGCTGGATTTGAACCCAATCGCACCATGCTTTCGCGTCCAATCGGCGATTCATGGCAGGCAGTTTCTGCCCGGGAGTTACACGCTGAAATTATTGCCACTGCGAAGGGACTTATCGCCGCAGGAATTGCGCCGGGCGATCGCGTCGGCCTCATGGCTAAGACCCGCTACGAATGGACCATTCTCGATTTCGCCATCTGGTTTGCAGGTGCAGTTACGGTTCCAATTTACGAGACTTCCAGCGCTGAACAAATTCAGTGGATTCTTAGCGATTCAGGTGCAACCGGTTTGATTGTAGAAACGCCACAGTTGCGTGAACTCGCTGAAACTGTAATGACACAACAATGCAAAAATATTTGGACAATTACCGAGAACGCGCTTATGACTTTAACGCAGGGTGGGGCAAATATTTCGGATGCCGAAGTTGAAGCCCGCCGACACGCACTGACACCAGACACCCTTGCAACTTTGATTTATACATCTGGCACTACTGGAAAACCAAAAGGTGTAGAACTCACCCACGGAAACTTCTTGAGTGAATGTGGCAATGTCGTGCAAGGCGCGAGTGATCTCTTCCTGAAGCCTGGTGGTTCTACTCTGCTCTTCTTGCCAATTGCACACGTCTTTGGTCGCATGGTTCAAATCGGCGCTATTACAGCGGGATTACACCTGGCTCATTGCGGAGATGTCACTCGACTGGTCAACGACTTAGGAACTTTCAAACCAACTTTCGTACTCGCAGTTCCCCGCATATTTGAAAAGATCTACAACGGTGCCGAAGCAAAGGCAGATGCAGCTGGCAAAGGAAAGATCTTCCGCAAAGCAGCTGGCGTAGCAATCGCCTATAGCCAAGCAATGGATACCGGCAAGACTCCACTTGGACTTCGCATCCAACATATTCTCTTCGATAAATTAGTTTTCTCTAAGATTCGTGCAGCTATGGGTGGTCGAGTGGAAGCCGCAATCTCCGGCGGTGCACCACTTGGTACTCGCCTCGGCCACTTCTATCGTGGCGCAGGAATTAATATTCTTGAAGGCTACGGACTTACTGAAACAACTGCGGGTTCAAACCTCAACTTAACTTCGGCCCAACGTGTTGGATCTGTTGGTCGACCAATCCCAGGAACTACAATCAAAATTGCAGACGATGGCGAGGTTCTGATCAAGGGCGCAATTGTGATGCGTGGATATTGGCAGAACCCTGCTGCAAATGCCGAAATCTTTACTTCTGATGGATTTCTTAAGACTGGAGATTTAGGAGCGCTCGACAACGATGGCTACCTATCAATCGTCGGCCGCAAGAAGGAACTTATCGTCACTGCGGGCGGCAAGAATGTTGCCCCGGCAGTACTTGAAGATCGCGTACGCGCTCATCCACTTGTTAGCCAATGTTTAGTCGTTGGCGATAACAAGCCATTTATCGCAGCCCTAGTTACTTTGGATGCTGATGCGATGAAGGGTTGGATGGCCGCTAATAAGAAAGATGGTGCAAGCATCGCTGACCTTGCCCGAGATCCAGGACTCATTGCGGTCATCCAAACTGCAATTGATGAGGCGAACAAGGCGGTAAGTCGCGCTGAATCGATTCGCAAATTCACCATCCTGCCAACTGACTTCACCGTTGCCGGTGGGCAATTAACAGCAAAAATGTCGGTGAAAAGGCATGTTGTCGGCAAGGAGTTTGCGGCCGAAATTGAAGCGCTCTTTGCCTAAGAATTCGCTCCAACAACGGTTAGAGATTGCGCAATCACTGCATGCAGGAATTGCGCAAGAAATTGATGAGATTGGTTCTGACTTAGCTGAACTCATAGGTAGGCGTGCACTCTCACCATTGCTCCGCACCAAGTTACGAGCACTCCTTGTAAAGAATAATTCTCTCGCCATCCATCTTCGAGAAGAGATCCTGCAACTGCGCGGTATGGAGGAGGAAGAGAGAGCGAAGGTTAAGCGAGTTCGTCAGCTCACCCCTTTGACGAAAAAGGAGAGCGAAATCCTCCACTTGCTCGATAAAGCACATACCTCGCGCGAGATTGCGGCTTTGGAATTTATCAGCCAAGCAACTGTAAAAACACATCTCGCCTCTATTTATAGAAAACTCAGTGCCACGAATAAGACTGCGGCGCTAGAAACGGCTCGCAGCGCCGGCCTACTTACTTCTAAGTAAAGCGGAGAATTTCTCTCCCCACAGTGGCCAATTCCATTGCTGGACGCTCCACTCTCTCCCAGCAGCGCCCATAGCTTTAGCTCTCACTGGATTATTGAGAAGATCGATTGCGGCCTTCGCAATTTCGTGAACGTTATTTCCATCCACGCTGACTCCTGTAATTCCTTCACGTATTGCATCTGGTGCGCCGCCTGACTTGCCCGCTATAACGGGTAAGCCACACGCACTCGCTTCTAAGTACACGATGCCTAAGCCTTCGACCTCTAACCCAAAGAAGCGCGAACGAGAGGGCATAGCAAATACATCTCCCAGTTGAATGTGCCGGGGTAATTCGTTGTACTGCACACGGCCAAGAAATTGCACATAGCTCTCAACTTTGAGTTCGCGCACTAACTTTCGAAGGTGTGCTTCGCGTGGCCCAATACCTATAAGAAGTAATGAAACATTTGGAACTTGGAGAATAATTTCTGGGAGCGCTTGAATTAGGCGATCCTGACCTTTTCGATGCACCAAGCGTCCGACCGAGAGAAGTACGCTCTTACCTTCCAAGTTATATCGAGTAACCAGATCTACCGGCTTCTCTCCACTCGGGCTGGGAACGAAATGCTCCACCGAAATTCCAGGTGCGATGTGAACTAGTTGCGGATGCGGGCCCAGAGAATTCTTGATTGCATCTCGCGTGAAACTGCCTAGATAGGTAACAATATCGAGTGAATTACCCATGCGACGCAGAGCCCAAGAAAATGGCCAGACCTTCGCCCACCAGACTTCATGGCCATGAGTCATGCCAATCTGTCTCTCCACGCCAATTTTCTTAAAGAAGGGAGCCAGCCAAGCCAATGGTGCGCTCGCGCCATACCAAATCACTGTTGATTGATAGCGGCGGAGCACTCCAGCGATATCAGCAAAGACGCGAGGGGTAGGGAGCAGAACTTTAGACTTATCGCGAATTACTTCGACTCCGTACTTTGTTGCGAGAGCTTGATCGAAGTCACGATCGCCCTCTTGCGAGGAGGTATAAATAACTAACTTGCTGCCATCGAGTTGAGATATGAGCCCGAGAATGAATGTTTCGATGCCACCAGCGCGGGGACCCAAATCATTGGTGATAAGCAGGATTGGCCGTGCGCCCACCTGTGAACTCAAATTCGGCGCGCTCCAACAAATGGTAAACGCCCAAAGTAGCTACCAAAGGATTCCACTCGAACACGTGCACCAGAACGAGGGGCGTCGACCATCTGTCCCCCGCCGAGATAAATTCCTACGTGCGTAATTGGGCGGCCAAAGAAGACAAGATCACCGGGTGCCATTGAACCGCGGGGGACGCTTTTGCCGAACCGGAATTGATAAGCAGCTGAATGCGGAAGAGAGACGCCTGATTTACCAAATGCGCGCATAGTCAGACCAGAGCAATCCCAATACGTTGTACCTGAAGCGCCAAACACATATCGATCACCAATTTGTTTGATGGCATAGCGAAGAGCTATCGCACCACGCCCAGAACCAATCTTTGCGCTAGCAATTGCTTTTCGGGAGTAGGCCGCATCCGCGTTCTCCTCATCTTTGGCCAGGGCAGCCAATCGCGCTTGCTCCTCTTTAGAGAGTTTTGAGAGAAGAGTTTTGGCTTGTGCCAGCTTCTTATTGGCCTGTGCTTGGCGCGCAACAAATTTATCGTGAGCCGCTTTGACTAGTGAGAGTTTGTCATTTACCACCAATGACGTTGCCTGAAGACGTTGCTTGGCAACGGTGTACTGACGCAGCTTTGATGCCTTCTTTTTTGTGATCAAATCAAGGGTGGAGGATTGTTCTAAATACAAGGTGGGATCAGAAGAGAAGAGCAGTTGTAAGCCTTGACCCAGACCGCCGGTTTTATATTGCTCTGAGGCTATCGCCCCTAAAGTTTTGGAATACTGAGCAACGGTTGCTTGATCGGCCTTTGCTTGATTCTGCACTGTCGCCAATTTTCGTGTCAGGCTGCTCATTTCAAAGCCAGCCTGTTGTGCGCTTTCGGCGATACTCGTTGCTTGTTGCTGAAGCGAGATGACCTGTGCGCGAATCTGCGCGAGGTTTGCGGCATGAACAGCGCCTGCAAGAGGCAGGCTCAGCGCAAGTGCGAGCGGCGCCGCGCATAACCTAAGCAATAACCGTACAGAAAGCATTGGCCTAGGGTACCAGCCACGCTTTTTGCGCTTAAGTCCCCGCTTACTGTGCGAAACGAAGTGGCGGTACGAGGCCATTCTCAGCGAGCACAGATATTGCTTGAACTTGATTCTCAGATATATCTTGCACGAGCGCACCCTCGCTAGTGATCTCAAGAAGTACAGAGATGACGCACTCACCGCAAGCAAGGTTTTTCATGACACATGTATCACAGTTGATCTTCATAGCTAAACGCTAGGGCAGAGCACTGACAGTGGCGTGAGTTCTGTCGTAGATTTGCGACATGTGGATTAGAGCAAACCTCGTACTCGGCGCAGATGGCCAGAGCACCTTTGAGGGCTCCTCAAAATCGCTGAGTTCACGCTTTGATCGAGCCAGATTTCATTCCATTCGGGGCCAGAGCCAGGCCATTCTGATCGGGGGCAATACCGCCAGAATCGAGCCATATGGCAGAACGCCAGTCCGCCTAATTGTGCTGAGCAAAAGCGGCGAGATTCCAGAGCTTGTGAAGAAGAATCCAGCAGCCGAAATATGGAATCTCTCCCCCGCACAAGCAATATCCAAATTACGCTCCGAGGGCGTGGAGAGAATTCTGGTCGAGGCGGGCGCTTCCATCGTTCAAGAGTTGAGCACTCAGAATTTATTAGATGGAATTTACGTCACGCACACAAATTTTGATAAAGGTGAGAACATAATTGATATCGCAGCAATTACCGAAAATATGGTCATTGAAAGTGCTGAAGATAGCGATGGGGAATCTTTCATTTACTACGCTAGAAATTAAGTAGCAATCAAAGAGAGATTAAGGCAACACCAGTAACCGCAAGAATAATGCCTAGGTATTGAACTCTGTGCAGTCGCTCATGCAAAATTTTGAAGGCGAGCAAGGATGTAACTATCGGAAAGAGCGAACCGAGAATCATTGCAACTGAGACCAATCCTTTTGTGGTGGCAACGCCGAGCATCAGATTTGCTAGAAAATCGCTACATCCGATCGCAATCAAAATCGGAATATTAATTCGCGTAAATCCACCGATGGAGCGAACTTTAAGGGCGATCAAAATACAGAAAGCTACGGTCGTTACGCGCATTGATGTCATGGTGAGTAGCGAACTTGTCTTTGAACCTTGCGCCATAAATGTAAGGGCAGTTCCAAATCCAAGTGCAGCACAGAGACCCAGAAGGAGCGGTTTAATGGGAAGGCCCTTCGCAATTTCTGGTCCGGAGGCACAGAACGCGCCGACAAAGGCGATTGCCATTCCAATAAATTGAATTGATTGTGGCCGCTCGCCAGTTGCGAATGCCACTGTTAAAGGGATGATCGCGCTCAGCGAACTGATAGGAGAGACAACACCCATGCGTCCGGTTGCGAGTCCGGCATAAAATGCAGTGAGACCAAGGAATCCTGCGATACCTGCCCCAACTGCTGGTAGGAAATATCCATTCCAACTTAGTGTGGGAGCGATATAACTCCCCGAGCTAAGAACGAGGACTACTCCAAAGATTAGGCCGATGCCTTGAGTAACACCTGTAATCGCTAAGGATTGGAACTTCTTGGCAAGATTGCCGCCAAGAAAATCTGCAGTACCCCATAAAACACTGGAGAAGAGGGCGAGTATCGAAGCCATTTGCGAAGCCTACCTTTACCATTGGGGTGTGCGAACAAAGAGCTTTGATCAAATCATCACAGAGATTCGCGCCATTAGTACTCGCAATGAAATCTTTCTTGAAGAGGTTCCAGCGCCACAGAAATTAGCACCTTTCGCCTTTGCTTTAACTGCAGATGTAGAGCTCTCCCCCGACGATGACGAGGATTCCGCTACCGGAAGATTTGTACTTCTCCATGATCCAGCCGGACAAGAAGGGTGGTCAGGCGATTTTCGCTGCGTCACTTTTGTTCGCGCCGCTGTTGATCAAGATATGGCGAATGACCCGTTGCTCATTGATTTGGGATGGAGCTGGTTTCTCGAATCATTAAAGAAAGAGGGTTGCGAATTTATCGCTCCTTCCGGGACTGTTACGCGGGTAGCCAGCGCATCTTTTGGCACTCTCGAAAATAGAGAGAATGACAGCGAGGTGGAAGTCCGGGCATCGTGGACGCCCATCAATGGCAATGACATGGCCGCACATGTGCGAGCCTGGTTAAATCTGCTTGAAATTGCCTCTGGTATGCCGCCGATTCCACAAGGCGTAACTCAACTCTCTCGACACAATTGATTTAATTAATCTCTATATGCCGCAACCACTTCTCTCTCCGCGCGCCGGGCTATCGCCACTTGTTACTACTCCTGCTGGCTTACGAGAGGTAATTGCCGCACTCGCCGGTGGACATGGGCCAATCGCAATCGATGCAGAACGTGCCTCCGGCTACCGTTTCAGTCAGCGAGCATATTTAATTCAAATTTTTAGGCGAGGTGGCGGACTACATCTCATTGATCCTATTGCGACAGATTCACCAGAAATTTGGCGGGAAATGGGTTCGGCATTTGCCGATGAAGAATGGATTATTCATGCAAGTACCCAAGACCTTCCTTGTTTGCGAGATGTTGGTCTTGAACCTCAGATTCTTTTTGATACCGAACTTGGTGGGCGAATTGCCGGGTGTGAACGGGTAGGCCTTGGTCCACTTGCAGAATCACTGCTCGACCTCACTCTGGCAAAAGAGCACAGCGCCGTGGATTGGTCGATTCGACCGCTCAAGGAGGAGTGGCTCAACTATGCCGCTTTAGACGTTGATGTATTGATTGACCTGCGCGACAAAGTCGAAGCCTTGCTCGCCGAGAATGGGAAGTTAACTTGGGCGCTGGAAGACTTTGCCGCAATCCTCCACGCACCACCACCGCCACCAAAGAAAGATGCATGGCGCCGAACATCGGGTATGCACAAAGTTCGCGATCGATTAACCATGTCAATCATCCGCGATATGTGGGATGCGCGATCTGCTTTTGCGCAAGAGATTGATATCGCAGCCGGAAGAGTTTTCAATGATGATGCGCTAGTCGAGCTTGCTACAAAGCGACCAACAGAGATCAACGATTTTGCACACATCTTGACTAAGCGCACTCGAGTCACCGGCCAACCCATCGAAAAATGGTTTGATGTTTATCGCGCCGCGCTCCTGACTCCAATCGAAAACCAACCTGAACTTCGCACTCCTTCCACTGGGCTTCCACCCATCAAAATTTGGAGTACCCGCAACCCACTCGGGTATGCCCGGGTCACTCACGCCCGAGCAGCCATGGCTGATCTCGCCGAGCTCCACTCCATGCCGACCGAGAACTTGATCTCCCCTGAACTTGTTCGCAGAGTCAGCTGGGCGCCGCCGGCGGATCTGGGTGATTTAGGGGCAGAACTGGCCAAGTTAGGCGCCAGAGAGTGGCAAATTGAGCTTGTAACGCCCCTTCTTTCGCAGGCAATGCTCCAAGCCGTTCCGCTGGTCGTGGAGGTAGCCGAAGAGCCCGATTCGACCAGCGAGGCGAGTGAATCGGAGTGATGAATTACGCAACGTTTAAGTTGCTTAATTCCCCCAGCCACCCGTAGGCTTCTTGCATGTTCAGCACACTACTTGTCGCCCTTCGCGAAGGCCTTGAGGCCTCTCTGATTATCGGTATTTTGGTCGCTTACATTGTGCGAACCGACCGACGCAAATCTCTGCCATTTCTCTGGCTGGGTGTTGGTCTGGCAGTAGCGCTGAGCTTGATTCTTGGGGCATTCCTCACCTTCACTTCCACTCAACTCTCCCCTGCCGGCGAAGAAGTATTTGCTGGAACGAGTTCGATCACTGCAGTAGTGCTTGTTACCTGGATGGTTTTCTGGATGAAAAACAACGCGCGCCAACTACGCGACTCCCTCCATGCAAAGGTAGATACATCAGCGGCAATGGGAAATATTGGTTTAGTTGCAGCCGCTTTCTTCGCAGTCGCTAGAGAAGGCCTTGAAACAGCACTCTTTATCTACTCAAACTTTAAGACAGTTTCATCAGATACAGGTCCAACATTAGGACTCGTTATTGGTTTGACCCTCGCGGTTATCTTAGGAATCACCATCTACCGTCAAAGCATTAAAATTAACTTAGGAAAATTCTTCACGATCACCGGCACCGCTTTGATTGTTATTGCCGCGGGTGTTCTCTCCTATGCAGTGCATGAATTCCAAGAGTTCGGCGCTATTCCTGGTGAAGGCATGTATGCCTGGAACTGGACGGGCGGAGCTGATTCGGTTATCGACACCTTGCTCTCTGGAACAATCGGAATTGGAACAAGCATTACCTGGGTTCAGCTCGGTGTCTGGGCAATCTACCTTGGCACAACTCTGCGCTGGTATCTCAAGGCTGCCCCTCGCAAGGTCGCAGTTCCCGCTTAAATCCTGCAATAAACCTTCCCATATTCGCTACCCGCGAGTAACATAGGAGAGCAATCCCGCCCACACGACAGGGGAACTCTTCATGGCACAGCCTTCGCACACACTTCACGATGTAGTTCTCATCGATGCAGCTCGCACTCCCTTTGGTAAGGCAGGCAGCCTGTATGCCGGCACTCGTGCTGATGACATCATGATTCGTTGCCTTCGTGGCTTACTCGAGCGAAACCCTAAAGTCATACCTTCTGAGATTGATGACGTTGCAATTGCTGCTGCCACCCAAGTGGGTGACCAGGGAATGAATATTGGTCGTTCTGTTTCTATTCTCGCCGGACTTCCTAATACCGTTCCCGGCTATTCCATTGATCGTTGGTGCGCCGGTGCGCTTACGGCGGTCACAACAATTGGCGCTGCCATTGCAATGGGTCAATACGATTTAGGAATTGCTGGTGGCGTCGAACATATGGGCAACCATCCCATGGGAGATCTGATGGATCCCAATCCGCGATATTTGGCGGAGCGTTTAGTCGATCCCGATGCAATGGCGATGGGAAATACTGCAGAGCGGTTGCATGACAAATTTCCGCACCTCACCAAAGAGCGAGCAGATCGATATGCACTGGAATCACAGAACAAGACCGCAGCGGCTTACCAAGCCGGAAAAATTCAACGCGATTTAATTCCGGTTGCAGTACGAAGTGCCGAACTTGGTTGGGGTATGGCCACGGTGGACGAACCGCCACGTCCAGGTACAACCTACGAGGCGCTGGCTGCCCTCAAAACTCCATTTAGACCAGCAGGTCGTGTTACTGCGGGAAATGCCGCCGGTCTTAACGATGGCGCAACCGCGGCAATTCTTGCTAGCGCGGAGAAGGCTGCACAAATTGGAGCACCGGTAAAAGCAAAGTTAATCTCCTTTGCATTTGCGGGAGTTGAGCCAGAGATTATGGGTTATGGACCAGTTCCCTCAACCATTAAAGCGCTCAAAAAAGCTGGGCTGACCATTGAGGATATTGGACTCTTTGAGATTAACGAGGCCTTTGCTATTCAAGTTCTCTCTTTCCTTGATCACTTCGGAATAGCCGACAACGATCCTCGCGTTAATTTATATGGCGGGGCGATTGCAGTTGGTCATCCGCTCGCATCCTCTGGAGTTCGCTTGCTCATTAACTTGGCGCGTGGCTTTGAAGAGCATCCAGAAGTGCGTTACGGAATCACCACGATGTGCATCGGCTTGGGTATGGGCGGAACAATCATCTGGGAGAACCCTCACTTCAACGGAAAGAAGGCGTAGCCATGAGCGAGATTAAGTTGCCTGATGGCGCACCCGAAGAAGTCATTACTCAATCGCTCGTACGCGAAATCGACCTCACTCCATTTGGCCATACCGGAACTCTCTCCCTCATCACCATGGATAACGGAATGGATCACAACCGACCAAATACATTTGGTCCGCAATCACTAGTCGCGCTCAATGCAGCGATTACAGCGGCGCAAGAGAGCGACTCAGTTGCTATCGCTATAACTGGAAAGCCATTCATCTTTGCGGCTGGCGCAGATCTCTCTGGCCTCGGTTTTCTCCAAGATCATGGGCAAGCACTCGCTATCGGAAAATTAGGTCATGATGTATTTCGCCGTTTTAACGAGAGTGCCAAACCAACTTTTGCCTTCGTTAATGGGCTAGCGCTCGGTGGCGGACTAGAAGTTGCCCTTCATTGCAAGTACCGCACAACTGCAACTACTTCATTTACTGGACTTCCAGAATGCTTCCTCGGTCTGGTGCCAGGATGGGGAGGCGCAACTATTCTGCCCAAGCTCATCGGGCCTGAAAACGCTGTCCAAGTCATTATTCTCAATGCTCTCAATAACAACACAATGATGAAATCCAAAGATGCTTTGGCTCTCGGAGTAGTCGACGCAGTATTTGCTCCGGCAGATTTCTTGGAAAACTCCATCAAGTTTGCTGCAGAAATCCTTAACGGTTCTAAGTCCATCGTCCGTAACGATTTCTCTAAAGATGATGCCGCTTGGGAAAAAGCTCTTGCGACTGGCAGAGCAGCTATCGCCAAGAAATATGGCGGAGCAGATATCACCGCACCTAATAGGGCGCTGGAGCTAATCGCTGCCTCACGCACTAATTCTTTAAGCCAGGGTTTTGATGCAGAAGATGCAGCTCTCGCTGATTTGACGATGAGTAACCCGCTTCGTGCCTCACTCTATGCTTTTAATCTCATCCAAAAGAAGCGAAAGAAAGTGGAAGGTGCGCCTAAAGCAGCGCTCGCTCGCAAAGTAACCAAAGTAGGAGTAGTGGGCGCTGGATTGATGGCTTCACAACTCGCACTTATTATTCTGCGAAATCTCAAAGTCCCAGTTGTTATCACCGATCTTGATCAAGAACGAGTAGATAAGGGCCTAGCCTATATTCGCGGTGAGCTAACCAAACTCGTCGAGAAGAAGCGCATGACACCAGAATCAGCTGCTTGGCTCTCCTCTATCGTTACCGGCTCAACCGATAAGAAAGTATTTGCGGGCGCTGGTTTCGTGATTGAAGCAATTTTTGAAGAGCTCGAACTCAAGAAGCAGCTCTTTGCCGAACTCGAGAAGATTGTCACCCCCGAATGCATCTTGGCTACGAACACCTCCTCTCTTTCCGTAACAAAGATGTCGGAGGGTTTGACTAATCCTGAGCGGGTAATCGGATTTCACTTCTTCAATCCAGTGGCAGTAATGCCACTTTTGGAGATTGCGCGAACCGCCGCCACCGATGATGCAACTACTGCAACTGCGGTTGCTATCGGTAAAGAACTCAAGAAGACGATGGTGATTGTCAAAGACTCCCCCGCATTTGTGGTTAACCGCTTGTTAACTCGCTTTATGGGTGAGATCACCGATGCCATTGATGAGGGAACACCGCCAGAGATTGCTGATGCAGCCATGAAGCCACTGGGTCTGCCTATGACTTCACTTGAATTACTCGGTTTAGTTGGCCCTGGAGTTGCCCTTCATGTGGCCGAGACACTTCACAACAATCTTGGACCTCGCTATCGGATTTCACCTACGATGCAACGCTTTGTTAAAGAGGGCGTACGTACGTTCTACATTAAGAGCGAAGATGGAAAAATTAGCGCTAATCCGGCAGCGCTTGCGCTGCTCGAGAATGGCACTACTCCATCGACAGTGGAGCAAGTTCGCGCGCGTGCGCTAACTGCGCTCTCTCAAGAGGCAAGAATGATGCTCGATGAGGGCGTTATTGCTACAGCCGCTGAAATTGATCTCTGTATGTTGCTGGGTTGCGGATGGCCACTTCATTTGGGTGGAATCTTGCCGTATCTAGATCGTGAAGGATTTAGCGAGGCTGCTGGCGGTTCTCGTTTTCATCCGCCAGGTGTTGCTTCTCTGCTGTAAAGCCACCATCTTTAAGAGCGCTACTCCACGACACTAAATCGCGTGCGATATTTTGTGCGCTCATTCCTAAATCATTGAGAATTTCGGCGCGCTTGGAGTGCTCGATAAAGGAGAGCGGAACTCCAATTGAATGAATCGGAATTTCAAGACCAGCATCTCTAAACATCTCCGAGATTGTGCTGGCGATGCCACCATGGCGAATTCCATCTTCAACGACGACAACGCATTTATACCGTTGTGCCATAGTAATAAGTGAGTTCGGCAGCGGCTTAATCCATCGAGGATCGATAACGGTAACGCCGACATCTTCGCGATATGCCTGAGCTGCTGCTTCAACTGCGATTGTGGCCATCGCGCCAATGCTGACGAGAAGTACGTCAGCACTTTCGCCTCGGTAGAGAACATCAATTCCATCACGACGTTCGAAGGCGGGAATGTCTTTCTGGACCGCTCCTTTAGGGAAACGGACAAGGGAGGGAGCATCAGAAATAAGTAGCGCTTCGTTAAAAGTTTCGCGAAGTTGGGCGCCATCACGAGGCGCTGCAATATGCAAGGTAGGAACAATTCCACCTAAAGCCATATCCCAAATACCGTGATGGGAAGGTCCGTCATCACCCGTAACGCCAGCACGATCGAGAACGAAGGTCACGCCCGCTTTATGCAGTGCGACATCAAGAAGTAGTTGATCAAATGCTCGATTGAGAAATGTGGAGTAAAGCGCAACAACCGGATGCAAGCCCGCAAAGGCCATACCGGCAGCGCTAGTGACGGCATGTTGTTCGGCGATACCAACGTCAAAGGTACGCTCAGGAAATTCTTCTTGGAATTTATCTAGTCCTGTTGGACCCAGCATTGCAGCAGTTATTGCCACAATATCGCTGCGCGAACGACCCGCCTTAACGAGTTCATCCGAAAATACATTAGTCCAGCTCTCAACGGATTGAGAGATGGGAACACCAGTGTTGGGATCGACGATTCCAACCGCATGAAACTTCTCAGCTTCATCATTAACGGCAGGCGCGTGTCCGCGACCTTTCTCGGTAATGACATGAACGAGAACGGGTTGGCCAAAATTCTTAGCTTGGGTAAGTGCTTCTTCAACATCTTCAATGTTGTGGCCATCAATTGGACCGAGATATTTAAGGCCCAAGTCTTCAAACATTCCTTGTGGCGCGACAATATCTTTAATTCCCTTTTTTACTCCGTGGAGAGTTTCATAAATTGGGGCTCCAACAACTGGCGTCTTTTCAAGAACACCTTTACCCCAGTCCAAAAACTTCTCATAACCACTGGTAGTGCGAAGAGTCGAGAGATATGTTGCAAGCCCGCCGATGGTTGGAGAATACGAGCGTTCGTTGTCGTTCACGACAATTACCAGTCGCAGATTCTCTGCCGAAGCAATGTTATTAAGTGCTTCCCAGGACATCCCACCGGTAAGAGCGCCATCTCCAACAACTGCGACGACCGTGCGTTCGCTAACTCCTTGAATCTTAAATGCTTGTGCGATTCCATCGGCCCAAGAGAGCGCGGTGGAGGCATGTGAGTTTTCTATGACATCGTGTTCGGATTCCGAACGGTTGGGATAACCAGCAAGGCCACCACGTTGACGCAGCTTCGTAAATCCACCCGCACGCCCGGTAAGAATTTTATGTACATAGGACTGGTGCCCGGTATCAAAGACCACGACGTCTTGAGGAGATTTGAAGATTCTATGAATCGCAATTGTTAATTCAACGACGCCGAGGTTGGGCCCCAAGTGACCACCCGTTTTAGAGACATTATCAATCAGGAAAGCGCGAATCTCAGAAGAGAGCTGATCTAACTCTGAATAATTCAGAGGTTGGAGATCGCTTGGCCCCCCGATAGATTCCAACATATCTAAAGTCTAATTCCTAGTTACCGATTAAAGAAGTGAACGCAAGACATATTGCATGATTCCACCGTGGCGGTAGTAATCCGCTTCGCCAGGTGTATCAATACGGACGATTGCATCAAAACTCTTATCCCCTGCAGTGACCTTTAGAGTTTTAGGAGCTCCGCCGGTATTAAGAGCTTGGATTCCGGAGATCGAAATAACTTCTTCGCCTGTAAGGCCCAAGGTCTGCGCGTTAACACCAGGAGCGAATTGCAACGGAATCACTCCCATGCCGATTAAGTTCGATCGATGAATTCGCTCGAATGATTCGGCTATAACAGCTTTCACGCCGAGAAGTGCTGTTCCTTTAGCTGCCCAGTCACGTGAGGATCCAGATCCATATTCCTTGCCCGCCAAGATAACGAGTGGAATTCCTGCGGCTTGATACTCCATTGATGCTTCGTAAATAGTTGTTTGAACGCCATCGCGGAGAAAATTGCGGGTAAATCCACCTTCTATGCCATCGAGCAATAGATTCTTAAGACGGATATTTGCAAATGTTCCACGAATCATTACTTCATGGTTGCCGCGGCGGGATCCATAAGAGTTGAAATCCAAGCGCGCGATTCCGTTCTCTGCCAAATATGCGCCAGCTGGTGAATCAGCTTTGATATTGCCGGCTGGTGAAATGTGATCGGTCGTTACAGAATCGCCCAAGATCGCCATTACACGTGCGCCAGTAATGTCTTTAACGGGTTCAGGGTTGCGAGGCATGCCATCGAAATACGGAGGCTTGCGAACATAGGTGGACTTGAGATCCCATTCAAAAACTTTTCCGGTTGGTGTATCGAGTGACTTCCAACGATGATCTCCATCAAAGACGGATGCATAATCTTTGCTGAACATCTCGGAGGAAATTGATGAATCAATTACACTCTGAATCTCTTCCGCACTTGGCCAGATATCAGCGAGCATGACTGGCTTACCCTCTTTATCCGTTCCGATCGCATCTGTAGCAAAATCGTGGTTCATGGTGCCGGCAAGTGCGTAAGCGACCACCAATGGCGGCGATGCTAAGAAGTTCATCTTCACATCTGGGCTAATGCGTCCTTCGAAGTTACGGTTACCGGAGAGAACTGCAGAGACGGCGAGATCATTCTCATTGATTGCCTTACTGATTTCTACAGGAAGCGGGCCAGAGTTACCGATACAAGTAACACAGCCATAACCGACCAAGTTAAAGCCGAGCTGCTCCATGTAAGTCGTGAGTCCAGCACGGTCGTAATAATCGGTGACAACCTTTGAACCGGGGGCCAACGACGTCTTTACCCAAGGCTTTGATGTCAAACCCTTCTCTACTGCCTTCTTGGCCAGCAACGCTGCACCAATCATGACGGATGGATTTGAGGTGTTGGTGCATGAAGTGATGGAGGCGATAACTACATCGCCATTCGTTACCGATGTTGCAACTCCATTAACACTTGCTGGAATTTTTTCGCGAGAAGTTTTGTCGGAGAAGTAAGAAGGGAGCACCTTTTCAAATGACTTCTTTGAATCCGATAGCGCGATGCGATCTTGTGGTCGCTTTGGTCCAGCAATAGATGGAACGACGGTTGAGAGATCAAGTTCGATGGATTGCGAGAAGCGCGGTGTGGTTTCAGGGTTGTGCCAGAGACCGACACGCTTTGCATATTTTTCGACAAGTTCTAGTTGTGCTGGCGTGCGACCAGTCAGTGCGAGATAGCGAATAGTTTCGTCATCGATCGGAAAGATGGCGCAGGTGGATCCATATTCTGGTGACATATTGCCGATGGTTGTGCGATTAGCCATTGGAAGTGCGGTAACTCCAGGACCATAGAACTCAACAAATTTTCCAACAACTCCGAGTTTGCGAAGCGCCTCGGTGATAGTGAGAACTAAATCTGTAGCCGTCGTGCCCACTGGCAACTTGCCATGAAGTTTGAATCCCACAACTTGAGGAATCAACATCGAGACGGGTTGGCCGAGAAGTGCTGCCTCAGCTTCGATGCCGCCAACGCCCCAACCTAGGACGCCCAGACCGTTGACCATAGTGGTGTGTGAATCGGTACCCACGACAGTATCTGGGTATGCACGCAGAACGCCGTTTACCGTGCGAGGCATAACAACTCGAGCGAGATATTCAATATTTACTTGGTGCACGATGCCTGTGCCTGGCGGAACAACTTTAAATTCATCGAATGCAGATTGTCCCCAAGAGAGGAAGCGATAACGCTCGCTATTGCGTTCATATTCAATGTCAACATTCTTTTCAAAAGAATCTTTCGCGCCATAATTGTCGGCCATGACCGAGTGATCGATAACAAGTTCGGCTGGAGCCAGTGGATTTACCTTGGTGGGGTCGCCGCCAAGTTCTGCAATCGCTTCTCGCATAGTTGCAAGATCTACAATGCATGGAACGCCAGTGAAATCTTGCATGATTACACGAGCTGGGGTGAATTGAATTTCAGTATCTGGTTCAGCTTTTGGATCCCATTGTGCAAGAGCTTTGATTTGATCTGCTGTGATATTTGCGCCATCTTCGGTACGAAGTAAGTTCTCCAAGAGAACTTTGAGGCTAAAGGGCAGGGTCTCTGACCCTTCAAGAAGTGAGAGATCGAAAATCTCGTAACTCTGGCCTGCGGCCTCTAGCGTGGTCTTTGCGTTAAAGGAGTTTTTGCTCATGGCCCAATCTTAGCCTCGGATAAAACGAGCCACACATTCCACATGCTGAGTCATCGGGAATAGGTCGAAGCCCACTAGGTAATCGAGGTGGTATCCGGCCTTCTCTAAGAGATGTGCGTCACGCGCCAAGGATGCAGGGTCGCAGGAGACGTACACAATTGTTCGCGGCTTAGCTGCAACCATAGATTTCACGACCATCTCCCCCGCGCCAGTCCGCGGCGGATCTAGAAGGATGACATCGATCTTGCGGATGAGTGGAAGCTTCTGTTCCACGCGACCAGAATGAACCTCAACATTTTTCTGGGATGAAAATATTTTCGATGCATCCAGAGTTGCGCGATGGCTGGATTCAATTAAGTGCACTTTTCCAATATCTCCAACTTGCGCAGCAATCGGCGCGGTAAATAGACCAACTCCGCCGTACAAATCTGCCGCCACATCTCCAGCACGAAGTGCCATCAGATCGATGGCGAGTTTCATCAAAGTAGCAGGTGCGTTCTTATGCGCCTGCCAGAAAGAGCTCGGTGAAATTTCGTAGGTGAATTCGCCAACAGTTTCGTGCAATTGGGTGGGGCCAGAAATGCTTCGACCCCCGCGAGATACGTTGAGTTCGCCCGCACTAGAAAGTGCCATCTCGATACGGTCATCGCCCTTCCAGATACGGTCAAATAGTTCAGGTTTATCCATCTCTTCGGCAGCGATAAGACATTTATCAATCTCAGTGATCTCTTTACTGCGGGAAGAGAAGAGGCCAGCTCTACCATTTGGAGAAATTGCAAAATCCATTCGTGTGCGCCAGTGCAAACCATCATCGGGTTCAACACCAAGCACATCGAGATCTACTTCGATTTTTCCGAGGCGGGAGAACTGTTCTTTTACTACTTGTCGCTTGAGCTCTCGTTGGTGCGCAACTTGAACATGTTGAAAGTCGCAACCACCGCAACCATCAGGTACGGCGAACTTACAAGGCGCTTGAACGCGAAATTCCGAAGGAGTAAGAATTTCAACTGCATTGGCGCGAGCCATCTTTGCCGATACCGAGGTAATTTCGACAACGGCCCGTTCTCCAGTAATCGCATGGCGGACAAAAATGACCGCACCCTCATGTCTGGCGACGAAGTGGCCGCCGTGAGCGACTGGTCCAATATCTACGGTTACGCGTTGCCCCACCTCAAGTTTTTTCGGTGATTTTGATTCGAGAGGGGTGGTTGTATCCATGGGGCTAACCTTATGGGTGTAAGTTCTACTCCGTGCACATCGTCATCATGGGTTGCGGTCGAGTTGGTTCAGGTTTAGCGATAGAACTCGAAGCCGCTGGACATAGCGTTTCAATTATTGACCAGAGTCGTGAGGCGTTTCGCCGGCTCGGGGCTGATTTCCAAGGTCGCACCGTCATTGGTGTCGGATTTGATCGTGATACTTTGCTCGAAGCAGGTATTGAGAGCGCGGATGCATTTGCCGCCGTTTCTAATGGCGATAACTCCAATATTTTGGCCGCGCGCGTTGCTCGTGAGACATATGGAGTAGAAAACGTCGTTGCTCGCATCTATGACCCTGCGCGCGCAGAAATTTATCAGCGCTTAGGAATTCCTACCGTTGCAACTGTGCTCTGGACAACAGATCAGATTATTCGTCGCCTCACCCCCGAAGGTGCGCGCACGGAATGGCGCGATCCATCAGGAAAGATTGTTCTCGTCGAGGTTCATTTGCATGCTGATTGGTTCGGAAATCCTTCGAAAATGGTGCAACGTCTTACTCCCGCCCGCGTCGCATTTATTACTCGATTTGGCGAGGGCATGATTCCTAATGTGAATACGGTTTTACAAGAAGGCGACCTGGTTCACATCATGGTTCACGAGAGTGATTTAGCAGTAGTCGAAGCCGCGCTTGCTAAATCCCCTGAGGAGGCATAACCAGCCATGAAAGTTGCAATCATTGGCGCAGGCAATGTTGGCCGCGCAATCGCAAAAGAACTTATTGGTAATGGTCACAACGTCTTGCTCATCGACCGCGATCCCAAGGCGCTCAAGATGGAGAGTGTGCCAACAGCAGAATGGTTGCTCGCTGATGGTTGCGAAATTACTTCGCTGGACAACGCCAAACTCGATCAATGCCAAGTTCTGGTTGCCGCGACCGGTGACGACAAGGTCAACCTCGTTGCTTCACTTCTCGCTAAGACTGAATATGGCGTTCCGCGAGTTGTTGCTCGCGTTAACCACCCAAAGAATGAGTGGCTCTTTGATGATTCATGGGGCGTCGATGTCTCTGTTTCGACTCCTCGCATCATCGCTGCAATTGTTGAAGAGGCGGTCAGCGTTGGAGATGTTGTTCGTTTATTCTCACTGCGCACCGGCCAAGCAAATTTAGTAGAAATCACGCTTCCTGATGGTGCACCATGTGTAGGCAAGACCGTAGAAGAGTTAAAGCTCCCGCAGGATGCAACACTTGCTGCAATCTTGCGCGATAACCATGTGATAACTCCCGCGCCTCACGATGTCTACTCGGCCGGCGATGAACTTCTCTTTATCGCAACCGCTGCAGCTGAAGATCAGTTAAAGAGCTGTTTTATTTCTTAGTACTTGGCACTTTTCGAATTATCAACCAGCTCGCCCAAGCCGTTGCAAAAAATAGTGGGTACCCCATCGCAAGTCGCGCCGTTCCGAGCCAATTGATTTGGTTGGCGCGATAGAGCGGATACTGCACAAGTAATCTTGCAGCAAACATTCCAACCCATAACCAGCCAGCGCGGATATAAGCTGCTTTACGGCGTGGATCCTTACGCCACCTAAAATCTTCACCGAGAATTGGTCCAAGCATGACGCCCAGAAGTGGCCAACCGACAAGGTTAGTTATCAGATAGAGAAGTCCATATCCCAAGTTGGTCAATAGACCAGGCAAGTAGAAATCCTTAGCCTCGCCAGAATGTCGGGAGAAGAGTGCGCATATACCAATGCCTACTAAGCCTGAGAGTGCATGTTGGAGAGTTTCTCGGCGAATCAATCTTGCAATTGTAAAAATCGCAGAAACAATGAGGGCGGCGATTACTGATCGGTTGAGGTTGTGCGAAAAGTTGAAAATAACAAGAAAGACCAATGAAGGAACACCGGTGTCGATGAGGCCGCGCTTTCCACCCAATGCTCCTATAACTTTGTCGCGATCTTCGTCATGTCCGTCGTATGACATTACTTCTCCCCCGTTGAACCGAAACCGCCTGAACCACGCCCCGTTCCGGGCAGTACATCTACCTCTATAAATGCAGCTTCTTCAAATTTCTGGAAAACCAATTGCGCAATTCGGTCACCTTTTTTGATAACGAAATCTTCTCGCAAATCGTGATTAATCAGAATGACCTGTAACTCTCCACGATAGCTAGCATCCACCGTTCCCGGAGTATTGACCATAGAAATACCATTCTTAATAGCCAAACCTGAACGGGGATGAACGAGTGCGACGTAACCAGGTGGCAACGCAATGGAGAGGCCAGTTGGGACAAGTGCCCGCTCTCCTGCCTTGAGCACCATATCGACGCGGGAGGAGATATCTGCGCCGGCATCGCCAGGTTTGCCATAACGTGGAAGTGGAACACTGGGGTCTAACCGAGTGATTAGTACGTTAACACTCATGGATTGATTTCGAAATCCGGATCTACAAATGCCAAGAGCTCTGGATGCTTGGTGACATAGGCAATATATTCCTTAGGAGCGTTATCTAGGAAGTGTTGCATCGAAACGATGATGTAGAGCGAGGCAGCGCGCACTGCGATCGGACCGTCTGGTCCACCAATGCGACCTACGGCTGAGGCATAAACCTTGCGATTTACTTGGCCAGTGATTTCTGCAGTTATGTATAAAACCGTGCCAATGGGAACTGGCAAAATGAAATCTGTTTCAAGTCGTGCGGTAACAGCAGGTGCGCGTAGCAACCACATCAATTTTCCGAGCGCTTCATCAAAGGCCAACGAGAGCAGACCTCCGTGCGCAAGACCAGGCGCTCCTTGATGATCTTCAGTCACAGTAAATTCTGCGGTGATGTCTTGGCCTTTGCCGACATGGGCAACGAGATGCAAACCGGTGGGATGTAATTCTCCGCAGCCAAAGCAATGGCCGAAATGTGAGGGGATCTTTGTCCCAGATTCAGGGGCTTTGGGATGGCGCGGCGGAATGATTGCGCCCTCGGGCGGGATAGTGCTGGGAACTCTGCTCACCGTCCAAGAGTAACCTTGCACCATGAATAAGTCAGCGCGGCATAAGGATAAGAGTTATGGCGTTGCCCTCTTTCACGAGTCGATGCGCGCTCCCATCTGGGTGATTGCCTTCTTGTTCTTCTTAATGGGTTCGCTCTCCCTGGCAGTATGGGCTGCGGTAGGCAATCTCCCCACTCTTCTCCTATCGCTGATCGAGCTTCTCATCATTGCGTCATATGTTCGCGCCACCACTTTAGAAATCACCGTAACGAAGGGCTGGTTTTTAGTGGGGCCTGCTGCAATCGAACGAGCATTTGTTCATCGCTTTGAAATCTTGGATGCACCAACGATGCGTAGGGCAAGAGGAGTGGAGTTAGATCCAGCCGCTTACTTGGCTATTCGATATTGGGTACCGACTGGAATTAAGGCCGCTATTCGAGATCCCAAAGATCCGACGCCATATTGGTTAGTGAGTTCAAAGCGAGCAGATGAACTAGCGAAAATTCTTAACCTCGCCGAACATTAAACTTTAGTTATTCGCAATCCTTACAGACTGCCTTTGCGCCTTCGCCCTTTGCAAGTTGTGAACTGTGGTGAACCAGGAAACATCTAGAGCAAGTGAATTCATCTTCCTGCTTCGGAACGACTCGAACCGTGAGTTCTTCGCCGGAGAGATCGGCGCCAGGGAGTTCTAGGTTCTCTGCTGCCTCTTCTTCATCAATATCTACTTGACCAGATTGAGCATCAGAACGACGAGCCTTCAGTTCTTCGAGGGACTCCTCGTGTAGCTCTTCATCCGTTTTTCGCGGTGTGTCGTAATCAGTTGCCATGGGGCGGATAGTGTCCTATTCCAGAGGTATATACCTAATCAACAGTCGGCGTGTCGAGATTATTCCCGACGGATTTAGCGTGAGTTGCCTTACCCGAGAATTCATTGAAAGTCTTACTTAATGCGGAGCGGATCTTGCCCGCGAGCAACGAGTCGCTCGAAGTGATGCTCGCGCTTCTCAGTGAAGCGTTCGACCTCAATCGCCATATTGTCCATAAAACTCTTGAGTTCTACTTGTGCAGCCTTGCCATCATCATCGAGGCCATCAACATTGTAAATATCCCACGCGCGTAAGACGGGGTTAAGGACGTCAGTGAGGTGCAGTGGTAAATCGTAAATTCCGGCAAGGGCAATCTGAACTGATTTGCGACCCCATCCTGGCATTCCTGCACCAGGCATCTGGAAATTAGTCACCACATCGGTAATTGCGCGCATTGCAGCGCTTGGCTCTAGCCTGATTGCTTCAGCCAATAGATTTCGATAGAAGAGCATATGCAGATTCTCATCTAGCGCTACTCGTGCAAGCATTCCTTCGCAGACCGCATCATTTGAAATTCGACCGGTATTGCGGTGTGAAACTCGAGTAGCCAACTCTTGGAATGATACATATGCAACGGTATGAAGCATGTCATTCTCGTAAGGGGTTTCATATCCCACTTGCATGTGTGCCATTCGCAAATCTTCAAGTTCTTCGGGATCGACGCCACGAGTGGCCATTAAATAATCGCGAAGAACGATGCTGTGGCGAGCCTCTTCGGCGGTCCAACGATTGATCCATGTACCCCATGCACCATCGCGGCCCATAGAGAGCGCGATCTCGGTGTGATAGCTCGGCAAATTATCTTCAGTCATTAAGTTAAGGACCAGCGAATCTTGAGCTACAGAAGTTAATTTAGAATCTTTTGCTTCCCAAGCATCACCATTGAGTGGCCCTGCAAATGTACGACCTTCAGACCAAGGAACATATTCGTGTGGATACCAGTCCTTAGTAGTCGTAAGGTGGCGGTCGAGTTCTTTAGCGACAGCTGGTTCAAGGTCGCGGATTAATCGAGACTGAATCTTTGGATCAATCGGCTTAACCATGAGGTGAGAATACTTTATGAGTACTGGTTACTCGCGAGTTCAGTCCAGACTATTTCTGGTTATTTAAGGTGATTTTGAACCTTTTGAGTGCGAGCACTTGCCTGCTCTGCTCTCCATTTTTCTATTAGAGCGTGGTTTCCACTCAATAAAACTTCCGGAACAGGTAATCCGCGCCACTCTGCAGGCTTGGTGTATGAGGGATATTCGAGAAGTACACCACCATCGGCAGTAGTAATGGAGTGTGACTCTTCGACAATAGATTCTGGATTACCTAGTACTCCTGGAATCAGCCTGATGATGGATTCCATAATGGCTAGCGTCGCAACTTCTCCCCCGTTAAGAACATAATCTCCAATGGAGAGTTCGTGCACGCGGAAACCGGGGGTATTTTGGTAATGCTCAGTGACGCGAATATCAATACCTTCATATCGACCACAAGCAAAGATCATGTGCTCATATGAACTCATCTCTTGCGCGATACTTTGATTGAATCTGCGGCCTGCAGGAGTGAGAATAATCAGGTCATGAATAGTGCCAGGGCGTTGTGCAGCAACTTGATCGATGGCCTTACCCCACGGTTCAGGCATCATGACCATCCCTGCGCCACCGCCATAAGGAGTGTCATCTACTGAATGGTGCACATTAGTCGCGTGCTGGCGTAAGTCGTGCACAGCAATCTCAACTAGTCCTTTTTCTTGGGCCTTTCCAATCAGGGATAAATTCAGAGGCGCCATATATTCAGGAAAGATGGTGATCAGATCAAAGGTCGGCTTATTCGACATCGAGAAGCCCTTCCTGCTCAACCACGGTGATTACTTTATTCTTCACATCAACCTGCGGAACGATGGCGCGAACGAAGGGAATCAGTAATTCCTTTCCAGCTCTATCTATAGCAAGAAGATCTTGTCCGGGCAGTGGCACAACGTCGGTGACTAGCCCTACTTCTACTCCAGCCTCCGTAACAACACGACATCCCAATAGCTGTTGGATATGAAAATCATCTTCATCTTCACTCTGCGCATCTACATCGACATCAGCCACGAGAAGGACATCGCGGAGCTTCTCCGCTGAATTACGATCCTTAATTCCATTAAAACCCAAGAGCAGAATTCCATTGTGATCGCGGACGGAGGAAATTGTGAGTGGACCAAAAGAAGCTGGCTCCGTCGCAAGGACAGAGCCAACAAAGAAACGTTCATCAGGTTCGTCGGTGCGAACTTCGATTGTTACTTCGCCGAGAACTCCATGCACGCGCCCAATTCGAGCGACGGTGAGGAGCATTGTTAACGGGCCTCGTCAGCCTCGATGAGATCGACGCGAACAGAGCGACCAGCGAGTGCGCTTACAACTGTGCGAAGTGCACGAGCAGTGCGACCATTGCGACCGATTACCTTGCCGATATCCTCGGGATTAACGCGAACTTCAAGCGTTGTTCCACGACGATGATTCTTCTCGGTGATCACGACATCTTCGGGATTATCGACGATGCCTTTGACGAGGTGTTCTAGAGCCTCATCGATCATAATTATTCAGCTGCGCTTTCTTCAGCAGGAGCTTCTGCAACAACTTCAGCAGGTGCTTCTGCAACAACTTCTGGAGCAGCTTCTTCTGCAACAACTTCAGCAGGAGCTTCGGCAACAACTTCAGCAGGAGCAGACTTAGCAGCAAGCTTCTCTGCCGCCTTCTTCTTCATTGTTGTAGCGCCATCCTTAGGCTCATCCATTGCATCTTTAACAGCAGCTTCGTAAGCAACACGCTTGTGTGGCTTCTCAGCGGCTTTGCGCAATGTGCCTTCGGTGCCAGGAAGACCCTTAGCCTTCTGCCAATCACCAGTGATCTTGAAAATTGCCTCTACGGCTTCAGTTGGCAGTGCGCCAACGCCCATCCAATATTGTGCGCGCTCTGAATTAACTTCGATGAATGATGGCTCAGAGATAGGTGAGTAACGGCCAATCTCTTCAATCGCGCGACCATTACGAGCGGTGCGAGCATCTGCAACAACAATACGGAAATGAGGTGTGCGAATCTTTCCGAGACGCATTAACTTAATTTTTACGGCCACGAAGGCTTATCCTTTTCATTAGGCGAACCGATTAAATTTCATGACAGTGGGAGCGTCAATCGATCAATAAGTCCTAGTTATATTCAAATCTCGCAGAAGGGGTAGAGGGCCCTTAAGCAGGTGGCTAATCTTGCCAGCCCTGCTCTCATGCGCCAAATCGGCTTAATTGCCCTCTTCTTGAGCGCGTTTAGCCGGGTTACCAGACTTAGATTTCTTCTTGGGGGGCTGGTTTTTCACTGGTGCTTTCGGCATTCCTGGCATACCCGGCATACCCGCCATACCCGCCATACCCGACATGCCTGTCATACCTGTCATGCCCGGAAGCTGTGGCATTCCTTTGCCACTGCGCATCGCCTTCATCATCTTCTGTGCGCCACTAAAACGTTCCATTAATGAATTTACTTCAGAGACCGCACGACCACTGCCCTTAGCAATACGCGAACGTCTTGAGCCATTAAGAACTTTGGGATCCCGGCGTTCTAGCGGAGTCATCGATTGCACAATAGCTTGAGTGCGAACTAGTTCTGATTCATCAAATTGTTCAAGTTGTTTCTTCATCGCTCCAGAATTTGCACCTGGCAACATGCCAAGCAGCTTGGTCATAGAGCCCATCTTCTTCATAGCCTCTAGTTGAGAGAGAAAATCATCTAGCGTGAAATCTTCGCCGCTAGCAAATTTGGTCTCTAGCTTGGCTGCAGTATCTGAATCAAAAGCGCCTTTTGCAGTCTCGGCGAGTGTTGCAATATCTCCCATACCCAATATTCGCGAGGCCATACGCTCGGGATAGAAGAGATCAAAATCGCCAATCTTTTCACCCGTAGAGGCGAACATAATCGGCTTGCCCGTAACCTGAGTTATCGAAAGCGCGGCACCACCACGAGCATCGCCATCAATTTTGGTGAGTACCACACCATCAAAACCGACGCCCTCTTGGAAGGCAACGGCCGTACGGACGGCATCCTGACCAATCATTGCATCAACAACAAAGAGAATTTCATCGGGATTGATTGCATCGCGAATCTTGGCCGCTTGTTGCATGAGTTCAGCATCAACGCCTAGGCGTCCAGCGGTGTCGACGATTACGACGTTATGAAGTTTATCCTCGGCAAATTTAAGACCCGCTTTAGCAACCGCAATCGGATCTCCAACGCCATTACCTGGCTCTGGCGCGAAGACAGGAACACCAACGCTCTCCCCCACAACTTGAAGTTGGGTGACGGCATTAGGTCGTTGTAAATCTGAAGCAACCAGAAGAGGTGTATCTCCCTGATCCTTTAAGTACTTCGCAAGTTTTCCGGCAAGGGAGGTCTTACCTGCTCCTTGTAAACCAGTCAGAAGAATGACTGTCGGAGGTTTCTTTGCAAAACGAATCCTGCGCGCGCTGCCGCCCAAGATTGCAGTGAGTTCAGAGTTAACTATTTCAAAGATTGCTTGGGAAGGATTAGTACTCTTATTGAGTTCGGGCAGTGCAATACGTGCACGAGAATCAACTTTGGAGATAAAGGAATCTGCTACCTCGAGTGAAACATCAGAATCGAGAAGAGCTGTACGGATCTCGGCGAGAATATCTTCGAGGTCGCCCTCTTTAATCCGCCCTTTGCTGCGCAATGAAGAGAAAGCGCTAGCGAATTTGGCGGATAAGGAATCGAACATGGGCGAAATACTACTGGCTAGAAAGTTAGTACTGCGTCAAAAGGTATGACTCAACTTGGTTAGCCAATAACTTTGTCCGCTCCTCGGTTAACGCCTCACCTGCGAAGTCGGTCACATATAAGGTATCGAACGCTTCCGCTCCGAGAGTAGAAACAATTGCTGCGCGGATATCAACGCCGAATCTGGAGATTGCTCGCGCTACTGAATAGAGAACTCCAGGTCGATCGTGCATGCGAATTTCAAGAACTGTTGCTTGTGTTGCAATGTCATTAGTTGCCGTAACAACAGGCGGAGGTACGGGAATTCCTGGAATTTTGCGATAGCTACTGATGCGCTCATCGATTCTCTTTGCTAAATCAATCTCACCGGCAATCGCTTTGCGCAGTGTTTCAGTGAGGGCTTCCTCGCTAGGCAGTGAAGCGTTTGGATCTAGTGTGACAATCCAGTTCATGGCAACTGCTTCTCCAACAGTGCGTGTGCGAGCCGAGCGCACATTCAGCCGAGAGACGCTAAATGTTCCAGCAACAGCAGAGAGAAGTCCTACCTGATCTGGCGAAAGAATTTCAATTTCGTGGGCATCATCTCGCTCGATAATCGTGACTGTTAAAGACTTATTGTCGAGTCGAGATAGTTGCTGCGGTGTGAGTTCTAATTGTTCTGCGGGAGCAATGCCCGTTCCCCCGGTGAGAGCAATAGTGCAGCGATTGACTAAATCAGCAACGAGTCCGGCTTTCCAATTGCTCCAGGCAGTCTTACCTGTCGCCTCGCCATCAGCGATGCTCAGCGCATGCAGGAGTTCAAGTACTTGGGGATCAGAAACTAAAGATGTCACATATTCAATTGTTGCTGGGTCATCGAGGTCGCGGCGAGTAGCCACAGAGGAGAGAAGGAGATGCTGTTTCACAAGAAGTGCAAGAACTTGCGCATCAGCGTCTGGAAATCCCATGCGCAGAGCTAACGGATAAATTAGCTCTTCTCCGTAATCCGAGTGATCTTTACCGGCATACCCTTTACCAATGTCATGCAATAGAGCGGCGACAAGGAGTAGATCCGGTCGATGGACTGTGCGCGTTAATTTAGCTGCGCGAACAGCCGTTTCGAGCATGTGCCGATCCACGGTATGACGATGGAGCACGTTGCGTTGAGGTAAGAATCGAACGTGTCCCCACTCTGGAATCCATCGTTCGATAACTCCCTCTTGGTCCAACGCTTCAAAGACGCGAATCATCGCTGAACCAGCGCCAATCAGAGTGACGAGGTCCTCCCGAGAACTTCTGGGCCACGGTGAAGGAATCGCTGAAAAATTCTCTGCCAAGTTGATGCAGGCGTCGATAGAGAGAGGCAAGCCGCGCTGTGCTGCAATTGCCGCTGCACGAAGTCCAATCCCGGAATCATTCAAAATATCTGAACTCTCATCTATCGTGACTTCATTGTTAAGTGCGATTACGCCTTTGCCTAATGGTTCCGACTTATTCCTCTTAAAGAGTCCCCGGCTCCTTTTGCTATCTATTCGATGCCAGGTCAGATCCATTACATAATCCACAGCGCGCGAAGCGCGTGCAACTTCAAGCATGAGAGCATCGGCATCTGCAAAGTTCATCTCTGCTGCGACTCGATCTTGTTCGGTTAAAAGGAGTTGATCTCTACCTTTGCCACTTAAACCATGCAGCACATCTCGAACATTTGCCAAAAGTGCGGCTGCACTTGATAACCGATCAAGGGCGACTTCTTCACCTGCCTGAGCAATAGCTCTTAGGGCATTAATATCGCGCAAACCGCCACGCGCTTCTTTGAGATCTGGTTCTAAGAGAAAAGCCAGTTCGCCAGATCTTTCAGCCCGCTCCCGTGAACTTTCTCGCAACTGCGTCAAGTTCGTCTTTGAATTTTTACGCCAATCCTCGGCCACATCAGCAGCCACAGCGTTTACTAAATCAACGTTTCCCTCAAGGGTTCGAATATCCAAAATTCCCATAGCAACTCGAATATCGGAATTTGCTGTCTCTCGCGTCTGCGTGCGTGTGCGAACTGCGTGATCTACTGGAATACCAGAATCCCACAGTGGATAGAGCAGAGCATTAACAAATTGTGAGAGCTGTTCTTCCCGAGCAGAACCGTCATGCACAATTAATAGATCTAAATCTGATCCTGGCGAAAGTTCTCCGCGACCGTAACCGCCCACTGCCGCAAGCGCAATACTTTTCTCTAGAATCGTGCTCGCTTCGAGTGCGGAAATAAAGAGACCCGAGAGCTTGCGATCGAATGAATCTGAACGATCGCGACGTTCTCGGGTCCCCATAGGACTAACTGTATTAGTTCTGTATTAACTTGTATTAGATGGCGTCAGTGCCGCGTTCGCCAGTGCGAACTCGAACCACGTTATCCACTGGTGTCGACCAGACTTTTCCATCTCCGATAGAGCCAGTTGTGGCGGCCTTAACGATGACGTCGATAACCTTCTCCGCTTCTGCGCTATCGACCAGAACTTCTAGTCGAACTTTTGGAACAAGGTCAACGGTATATTCCGCACCCCGATAGACCTCTGTATGACCACGTTGACGTCCGAAACCACTTGCTTCCGAGACAGTCATTCCAGTAATTCCAAAAGCTTGAAGTGCGTTCTTTACATCATCTAACTTAAAGGGCTTGATGATTGCGGTAATGAGTTTCATATTCCTGCTCCTTAGTTTCCGCTAGATGTGATAGAGAAACGTGAACCATCGTTAAATGATGCAGTTTCATATGCAGTCTCAGCATGCTGAGAGAGATCAAGGCCAGCTACTTCTTGCTCCTCGGTCACACGGAGACCGATGAGAAGATCGAGAACCTTTGCGATGATGTATGTGGCGATGAATGAGTAAGCAACCACCGCGCCAACAGCGACCGCCTGCTTGCCCATAAGTGTCCAACCGCCGCCATAAAAGAGGCCGTTCGCGCCATTGGTCATCTTAGTTCCGAAGAAGCCGATGAGCAGCGCACCGAGAACGCCTCCAACGAGGTGTACTCCAACAACATCTAGCGCATCGTCAAAGCCGAACTTGTTCTTAAGTCCAACAGCGAAGCAGCAGACAACTCCAGCAATGAATCCGATCGCGATTGCGCCCATGGGACTTACGAATCCGCAAGCAGGTGTAATCGCTACAAGTCCAGCGACTGCACCGGAAGCAGCGCCTAGCGTTGTTGCGTGACCATCACGCAAGCGCTCTACAACAATCCAACCGAGAAGAGCTGCTCCAGCTGCTGTATTGGTGTTTACGAAAGCAAATGCTGAAAGCGTATTTGCAGAAAGTGCTGATCCGGCATTAAATCCGAACCAACCAAACCAAAGAAGCCCCGCACCAAGAAGTACGAATGGAACATTGTGCGGACGCATACGCTCTTTTGGCCAACCGCGACGCTTGCCGATAACAAGAATCAGAGCAAGTGCTGCAGCGCCAGCGTTTGCGTGTACAACCGTCCCGCCGGCAAAATCTTCTGCACCTAACTGGAAGAGCCATCCGCTTGGAGAGAAGACCCAGTGCGCAACCGGAGCGTAAACAAGCACTAGCCAAATTCCAGTGAAGAGCGCCCAGGCGCCAAATTTAAGGCGATCAGCACTGGCACCAGTAATGAGTGCGGGAGTAATGATGGCGAACATTAATTGGAAAGCGCAGAAAACAAGAGGAGGAATTGTTAGCGCTTCAAAGCCAGTTGCTTGCTGCCAAATGTGATTCAAACCGAATTGATGAAAATCACCGATGAACTTACCGGTACCGCTAAATGCCAGACTATAGACGCCAGTGATCCATAGGACGCTGACAATTCCCATAACAACAAAGTTTTGGGCAAGCATTCCAAGTACGTTCTTACCGCGAACCATGCCGCCGTAGAAAAATGCGAGACCTGGTGTCATAAGCAGAACCATTGCTGATGCGACCAAAATCCACGCGGTATCGCCAGAGTTAAAATTCATAATTTCTCCAGATGTGTGGTTGACAAACTGCTACTCCCCATTGAGATGACCGTAGATTCGCCCGTTTTGATTACGCGGGCTGCCCGTTTCGATGTCAGGCACGTGACAGTTCGGCCCTTTATGTTAAGAGTGTGTTACATCCGACCTATGCTTGAAGCAGGCCACTCAGGTAAGAGGCGCTATCAAAGGGGGAAAAATCCCCGGCTGACTCCCCTGTGCCCACAAACTTCACCGGCAGCCCAGTTTCGCGTTCGATCGCCAAAGCGATACCGCCCTTGGCCGAACCATCCATCTTTGTCAAAATTAACCCGGTCACTGCCACGGATTCAATAAATGTTTTTGCTTGGGCAATTCCATTCTGTCCGGTCGTCGCATCGACAACAAGAAGAACCTCATCGACCGGTGAGACCTTCTCAATCACTCGCCTAATTTTCCCGAGCTCATCCATCAACCCCGATTTCGTATGAAGTCGTCCGGCGGTATCAACTACCAAGTAGTCGACGTTCGTTTTCTGCGCCGCAGCGATTGCATCGAATGCAACCGATGCTGGATCGCCATCGGCTTTACCCGCAATTACTGGAACATTTAACCGCTCACCCCAAGTTTGGAGTTGATCAATTGCAGCTGCCCGGAAGGTATCTGCAGCCGCAAGAAGCACGCTCTTGTCATTACTAATCAAGTAAGAGACCAGCTTGGCGCTAGATGTAGTCTTTCCGGTTCCGTTGACTCCTACGACAAGCACGGTTGTGACGCGTCCAGGATTACCGGAAAGTGCACGAGATTTTGTACTGAGCCAATTCGTCAGCGCTGCCGTAACCGAACTTTCAATATCTTCTGCCCGTACTTTTTTTGCGAGTGAAATAATCTCGGCCGAGTTTGTGGCTCCTAAATCTGATTCGATGAGAGAGCGTTCGATTTCATCCCAGTCAGCAGACGAGGTAGCGCCGCCACGGATTTTGGAGAAGAGTTTGCTAAAAAGAGCCATCTGATTCTGCGAGGTTAGGAGACGGTTTCAGATTCGCGTAAGCGTTGTGAGATAACTTCTGATACGCCATCTCCACGCATCGTGACGCCATAGAGGGCATCGGCAATTTCCATGGTGCGTTTTTGGTGAGTAATAATGATGAGCTGAGACTTCTCACGGAGTTCTTCAAAAACTCCGAGCAGGCGGCTGAGGTTTGAATCATCTAGCGCTGCTTCGACTTCATCCATTACATAGAACGGACTTGGGCGAGCTTTAAAGATTGCCACAAGTAGTGCGACAGCTACGAGTGAACGTTCGCCACCAGAGAGAAGTGAGAGTCGCTTGACCCGCTTGCCTGGAGGGCGAGCTTCAACATCGACACCAGCATTAAACATATCTTCGGAGTTAGTGAGAATTAAGCGCCCATCTCCACCTGGGAAGAGACGAGCAAAGATCTTTTCAAATTCGCGAGCAGTGTCATCATAAGCTTCTTGGAATATCTGCTGGACTTTATCGTCGACTTCTTTAATGATGTCGAGTAGATCTCGCTTAGTCTTCTTCAAATCTTCTAGCTGTTCTGCCAGATAACGCAGGCGCTCTTCCAGCGAAGAATATTCCTCAAGGGCGAGCGGATTTATCTTGCCGAGCATGTTGAGTGAGCGTTCAGCTTGAATCAGGCGCTTCTCTTGTTGGTCACGGCGATACGGAATAAGTTCACCTGGAACAAAGTTGCCTTCAGCATCTTCGACAAAAGTAGGAACATCGGTGTGAGGACCGTATTCGTTCATCAACGTTGTGACATCGACGCCGAGTTCTTCCACTGCCTTCTGCTCGAGTTGCTCAATCCGCAGACGTTGTTCGGCGCGAGCTATCTCGTCTCGGTGAACGCTGGAAGTAAGTTGTTCAAGTTCAGTGGTGAGCTCGCGACCGCGCGCACGCACCGCCAGGATCTCTCCTTCGCGATCACTCCGAGAAAATTCAAGGCGTTCACGCTCTGCCGCAGCTTTAGAGATTGAGGATTCAATCTGAATCAGCGCTTCGTAAGCAGCATCAGCAATCTCTTGCGCAGTAACAGCTGCCAGGCCGCGCGCTTCTCTACGAACTACTGCCTTGGAGGCCGAGTCACGTTCGAACTGTGCAGAATTTTCGAGAGCTGCTGCGCGCTCAGCTAGTGCTGTGACACGTTCTTCCAGGGTGCGAACATGAAGACGAGCTTCTACCTCTTGCGAGCGAGTTGCTGAAACTTTGGAGCGCAAATCTTCCACGGAAGTGTGGTCTGGTTCAACTGGCTCTTGTTGCGATTCAAATTGCGCGATAGCAGCTTGTAAATCCTGTTCATCACTGGCGCGTTGCTCAGTCGCCTCAACAATAGAGAGGCGGAAGCGTTCGACTTCACCCTGGGCGCTCTTTACATTCTGTCCAGCAACAGCCATCTGTTCAGCAAGTCCAGACATCTTTGCATCAGAGTCGTTGAGTTTGGCCAGCGCTGATTCGTACTCACGCTTTCGCGCATCAAGGGATTCGGCTAACCGCACCAGTTCAAACTTAATTCGTTCGCAGGTCGAAGTGACATCACGGAGTTCATCTTCAGATTTTTCGATGAGCGCGCTAATTTCAATTGCTGAGGATTGGCTAGCCGAGCCGCCACGAACACGGGTGCGAGTAAATAAATCTCCCTCGCGGGTAATAGCTTTAATAGTGGGATCTGCGGCAAGTGCACGCTGCGCCTCTTGCAAATCCTCAACTGCGACAAACCCTGAGAGCAGCGTTGCGATTGCATCAGAAATCTCGGACGAAGAGACGAGTGAAGAAAGTGCGGTAAATCCGGATGGAATTTGAGCTGCGGCACTCGCGTAGTTAGCCGAACCATCGACGATGAGAAGTTCAGACTGGCCAGCACTTTCGCGCTTGAGCATCGTGAGCGCAGATACCGCTGATGAAGAATCGGATACAACAATCGAATCAGCTAGTGGTCCGAGTGCAGTTGCAACCGCTGCTTCCCATCCGCGATTTACAGTGATGAGAGAAGAGAGTCGACCTCGTACGCGAGCATCGCTCTTGCCTTCAAGAATTGCACCTGAACCGTCCCGATGGAGCAAGCTCTCTTTCAGAGCTATGAGTCTGGCCTCTAGTCCAGAACGGGAGCGCTGCGCAGTGGACTCATCGCTCAACAATTTAGCGTGCTGCGTTTCAATCTCATGTAATGCGGATTTCGCGCTTTCAAAATCCGCATCAAGTGTCGGTTCGGATGCATCGATTCCAGCGATGTTGGTCTCTAGAAGTGCAAACTCTTCTTGGAATCCTTGAAGTCTGGCGGCAGCTTCATCACGTGATTTGGTCAGACGCGCAACTTCGGCATTTGTTGCATCGATACGAGAGCGAAGTCCATTGATATGTCCTTCTTGGCGAGCGGTGCCTTCGCGTTGATCAGCGATTGCGCGAAGTGCAGCAGATACCCGATTCTCTTCCGCGTGAAGATCTGCTTCTAAAGTGCGAAGTGTCTGGGTTGCAATTTCAAGTGCGGTGGCTGCGCTACTTACATCGCCGCGCAGTGATGCCTCTTCTTGGCGAAGGGTTGCTGCTTCAGCATCCATCGCTTCAGGATCACGACCACTTGTGCGCGCTTCCTCAGCTTCTTCAGAGAGAAAACGAGCGCGTTCGGAGGAGAGTGATTGAACGCCACGGAATTTTTCACGTTGAGCAGTGAGTTTGTAATAGTTCTCTTGTGCCGCAATGAGAAGTGGATTTTCTTCTAGGGCAATGCGATCGAGTTCTTCTTCGCGCGCACGTGTCGTGTTGAGCGAGCTTTCAACTTCATCTCTTCTGGCCCGCAACGTCGTCTCGTCGGCAACTTCGGCATCCAGAGTTGAGCGCAGTCCCACCAGATCGTCAGCGAGCAGGCGCAATCTGGAGTCGCGCACATCAGATTGAATGACAGAGGCTTTACGTGCGACCTCTGCTTGTTTGCCAAGAGGCTTAAGTTGGCGGCGAAGTTCAACTGTTAAATCTTGAATACGAGCGAGGTTTGCTTGCATCGAATCGAGTTTGCGGAGTGCTTTCTCTTTGCGTTTGCGGTGCTTGAGAACTCCTGCTGCCTCTTCGATAAATGCACGACGTTCTTCTGGGTTTGCGAGCAAAATGGCATCGAGCTGTCCCTGTCCAACAATCACATGCATTTCGCGGCCGATACCGCTATCGCTCAACAGTTCTTGAATATCGAGAAGCCGAGTTGTCTCACCGTTGAGTTGATATTCGCTCTGACCGTTGCGGAAGAGAATGCGAGAGATTGTTACTTCAGCAAATTCGATAGGGAGCACGCCATCAGAGTTATCAATGGTGACTGATACTTCGGCGCGACCAAGCGGCGCACGACCGGATGTGCCAGCGAAAATAACATCTTCCATCTTGCCGCCACGAAGAGATTTTGCGCCTTGTTCACCCATTACCCAGGAGAGAGCATCGACTACGTTGGACTTGCCCGATCCGTTAGGGCCGACGACGCAGGTGATGCCAGGTTCGAAATTTAGGCTCGTCGAAGAGGCGAAGGATTTAAAACCCTTGAGCGTCATACTCTTCAAATACACGAGGAGAACCTATCGGAAAAGCGCCTGCGCTCATGGCTTCCGTGAGGTGTGTGGTGCTAGTGAAGCCTCAACTACAACTTGAGGTTTTTAACGCGCGACCAATTGATCGTATGCATTGCGCGCTGCAAGTTGTTCTGCTTCTCGCTTGCTCTTGCCAATACCTGGTGCAAATTTTTCGCTGCCGACATTAGCAATGGCAGTAAAAGATTTATCGTGGTCAGGGCCAGAGTCAGTGACTTCATATTCAACTGCACCCAATCCTTGAGCAGCTGCCAACTCCTGGAGTGCGGTTTTTCCATCTAGACCAAGTCCTTGCGCATTAGCGCTCTCAATAGTCTGGGCAAACCAGTGCAAAATTACCGCAGCGGTCGTAGCAAAACCGTGCTGAATATAAATAGCGCCAACAAGTGCTTCTAGGCTATCTGCGAGAATAGAGTTTTTTTCACGGCCGCCGGTTGATTCCTCGCCCTTGCCGATGCGCAGAAATGCGCCGAGCTCTAACTCTCGAGCAATTGCTGCGAGCGCGCGCATGTTTACAACGCCGGAACGTAATGGGGAGAGACGACTTTCATCCAGATCAGGAAATTTTTTATAAAGCTCTTCGGTGACAACTAAACCAAGAACACTATCTCCGAGAAACTCGAGACGTTCATTAGTTGGTAATCCGCCAGATTCGTATGCGAACGAGCGGTGGGTAAGAGCTAGTTCGAGCAACTCGTCATTAACTAAGGTTCCGAGCGCCTTGGTTAATTGCGAATAGTCAGACAGATCAGACCTCGAGAACCTGACGACGGTTATAGGTACCGCAGGTTGGGCATGCTGTGTGTTGCAACTTTGGTTGTTGGCACTGATCGCAGGCTGAGATTGGAGGAACTGTTGTCTTCCAAGCCGAACGGCGATGGCGGGTGCGGGAACGGGACATCTTTCGCTTTGGGACTGGCATGAGATCCCCTTCTTTAGAGTTGGTGCAGGTTCTTTACTCTGCTTAACGTGAAGGCAGAAGTATCTCTCAAATCCCGCCTGAAGTAAAAACGGGCTATTTATCGCTCTCAGGTTCGGGCAGGTCTAAACCCTGCAGCCCGGCCCAGCGAATATCAATGACCGCATGGACGTGGTCGCTTGGGAGGTCGCGCCACTTCTCGCCGCACTCTGGGCAGAGCCCGGAACAGTTCGGGGCGCAGAGCGGGTTGAGGGGAAGGTTGAGAATAATGGCATCGCGGATGGGGCCTTCCAGATCAATGTCATCGCCATCCATCTGGCGAACTTCTAGCTCATCATCTAACTCTTCATCCTCTTCTTGCTTCTTCGCCTTTGCGCGTTCCGACATCTTCTTCTCACGCTTGCGAATAAGGCGAGGGTCTTCGGCATATTCATAGAGTTCAATGAAATCTTCATCGATTTCAATTTCCAGCGGATCTAAGCACCGTGTGCACTCACCCGAGGCAACCGAGCGAACATTGGCGGTCGCAAGTACTCCTTCTGCAACTGATTCAATCTTGAGTTCAATATCAATAGGTTCATCTTTGGCGATCGACAAGATATCAAATCCCATAGGTTCATGATCTTCAATGGGAACAAAAAATTCGCGCATCTCCCCTGCTCGTCTGGGCAGGTCATGCGTACTAAAAAGATATGGGGAACGGCTCATGGATTTTAGCTATCAGCGAGGTCAGAGAGAGCGTGCTTGGTTTCGGCGCCGCCAAGTTTTTCACGCCCACGGTTTACGACATCGAGCGTTTTGTTGAGAATAACTTCAAGAGTTGCAAGACGCGAATCAATATAAGCATCAATATCTTCACGACCGGCGCGAGCTTCAGCATCAACCTCATCGAGAATACGTTGTGACTCTTTGCGGGCTGCGGCAACTATCTCAGTCTGAGCAACCATTGTTGAAACTTCTTCTCGGGCGAGTGCTATTAACTGGTCTGCTGATGCTCGAGCCTCTTCGATGATGATTTCGTGCTGGCGCAAGATTTCCTGTGCTCGATCTAGATCGGATGGGAAAGAGTTGCGAACCTGATCCAAGAGTTCGAGCATCTCGCCCCGATGCATCACGCAACTAGCAGAGAGCGGAACGCCCTTTGCCTCTTTGACCATTGTGATGGCCGCATAAATTCTTTCGATTGCATCCATTGTGATTCTCCTTCTACTTCTCTTCCGGAAGCGCTGCGAGCGAATCCAGACGAGCCTTCAAACGAACTAGAACAGGTGCAGGAATATAGCTGGAGACATCTCCGCCGTAACTAGCGATTTCTTTAACTAGTGAGGAGGAGAGAAACGAGTGCGATGGTGAGGTGGACATGAACAGAGTCTCAACATGTTGGAGCTGCAGGTTCATCTGTGACATCTGGAGTTCGTAGTCGAAGTCAGTTACGGCACGGAGCCCCTTAATAATGGTGTTAATGGAATTGGCTTTGCAGTAATCCACCAAGAGCCCTGACCACGAATCCACTTTTACATTGGGATATTTTGAACTCACTTCGCGGGCCATCTCCATCCGTTCTTCAACGGTAAAGAGGGTCTTCTTCGTCTTGTTGACCATCACTGCGATAACAACCTCATCGAAGAGCGAGCTTGCTCGAGCAATGATGTCGAGGTGGCCAAAGGTAATGGGATCAAAGGAGCCCGGGCAGACGACGCGATTCACGGCAAAACGCTAGCAGGTCGGCCACCGTAGAAGATACTTCCCTGCCCATACGAGCGAATCTTCTCTTGGATAAATGGCGCTGGCCATTGAAAGGGGGCTTTCTTACTGGCGCGCTCAATTGCAATTAATCCACGCTCGGAGAGCAGACCATGGGTATCAATCTGTGTGATGAGTTCTTCGATATCTGCATTTTGCACCTCATATGGAGGGTCCATGAAGATGATGTCGAACGCAATTTGATGTGGGGCAGATACAAAGCGAAGTGCTGGTGAGTTAATTACCGTGAATTTTCCTTCTGGCATATTTACGATTTCAAAATTCTTTGAAGCAACGCGAGCAGTTGGTTCGTGTTGCTCGATGGAGTACACGTGCGCTGCACCTCGCGAGAGCGCTTCAACGCCGACCGCTCCTGAACCTGAAAATAAATCCAGAACATTGAGCCCACTAATACTTCCGAATTCTGATTCGAGCGAAGAGAACAATCCCTCTCGAGCGCGATCAGAAGTGGGTCTGGTTGTATCGGGAGGAGAGAAGAGAGTCTTACCTTTACTGCTCCCGGCAATGATGCGCATGGGCGTACGGTATCGGTTTAACCCTTATCCATAAAAGCGGACTGTTCTTCGGCGCGTAATTCGTTTACCTCTGCTGCCAATCGTGGATGTGTTGCCAGAGTAGGGTCGTGCGCGATTAATGCAATTGCGAGTTCGCGAGCTTTCACGATTAGCTCTTCATCGCGAAGAACACGTAACAATCTCAATTGCGAGCGAGAACCAGATTGCGCTCTTCCCAAAACATCACCTTCGCGCCGTTGATCAAGGTCAATCCGAGAGAGTTCGAAACCATCGAGAGTTCTTGAGACTGCAAGTAGGCGCTCCATCGCTGGCGAATCCTGCGGCGCGCTCGTCACCAAGAGACATAATCCCGGCACCGAACCTCGCCCTACTCGTCCACGCAACTGATGGAGCTGAGAGACGCCAAATCTGTCCGCATCCATGATTACCATCGTTGATGCATTGGGTACATCCACACCGACTTCAATTACTGTGGTGGAGACAAGCACATCTAATTGATGTGTAGAAAAAGCTCTCATGGTTTCTTCTTTTAATTCAGCGCTCTGCTTTCCATGCAGTGGCGCAATCTTGAGCCCGTGTAGCGCACCAGTAGCTAATTCGGGAGCTAGCTCTTCTACCGATGCCATATCTGCGCCATCTAAGTTCTCTTCAGCAAAGCTTTCACCCAGAAGGGTGGCCATTTCGCGATCGCGTTGGGTGATAGCAGATTTAGTTTCCTCTTTATCAGGAGCGGTGATTCGCGGAGCAACGATGTAAGCCTGGTGGCCCTTCGCTATCTCCTCTCTTATGCGAGTCCATGCACGGGTCAGGTAATGCGGTTTCTCTAATGTAGGAATTACATGTGTGGCAATTGGTGAACGTCCGCTCGGTAATTGGCGGAGTGTAGATACATCTAAATCGCCGAAGATGGTCATGGCGACAGTTCGTGGAATAGGAGTTGCAGTCATCACGAGCACGTGAGGTGGCAAGGTCGCTTTACTGCGAAGTGAGTCGCGTTGTTCCACGCCAAATCGATGTTGCTCGTCAACCACGACTAAACCTAGATCTTTGAAATCCACTCCCTGGCTCAAAAGTGCATGTGTGCCAATCACAATCCCGGCATCCCCCGAAGCAATGCGGGTTAATGTTTCGCGCTTTGCCGCAGCGCTCATTGAGCCGGTTAAGAGCGCTACCTGAGTTCCGTGATCACTTGCTCCGAGAGTCCCCGCCTCTGCTAGAGGGCCAAGTAATTTTGAAATCGTGGCGAAATGTTGTTGGGCGAGAACTTCAGTTGGAGCAAGGAGCGCGGCCTGACCGCCAGAATCGACAACTGCCAACATCGCGCGCAGCGCAACCACGGTCTTTCCGGAACCTACTTCTCCTTGTAACAAGCGATGCATTGGATGGGGCTGCGCTAAATCATGTTCGATTTCAGCGTTTACTTCTTGCTGGCCATCGGTAAAGGAGAATGGCAAGCGAGCTTCAAATTCACTAACTATCCCTCCTTCGATAATTGCCCGCGGGGTTGCATTTAGAGCAGCGAGTTCGGCTTTGCGAGTTGCGAGTACTAGTTGCAAGAGGAGGGCTTCATCAAAGGTTAAGCGTGCGCGAGCCCGCTCTGCATCTTCCAGTGAGGTCGGGCGATGTATGCCTTCGAATGCTCCGGCAAGAGTGGGATATTTAAACTCAGAGATTATGGAATCAGGCAGATAATCCTCGAGTGGATCGAGCGAATCTAGAACAATCTCCATGCACTTGGCCATCTTCCATGATGGAAATTTTGCGGTAGAGGGGTAGATCGGGATAAGAACACCGGCAAAGTTTTGCAGCGCACTATCAACATCATCGCCATCAGGGATCAATTCATAATCAGGATGTGACAATTGTTTCTTGCCTTTATATAGCCCGATTTTTCCTGCGAACATTCCTTGCCTGCCCACTCGTAAATCTTTCTCGCGCCATGCTTGATTAAAGAAAGTCAGTGAGATGCTCTCTTTACTACCATCGTTGATCACAACTTCTAGAATCTTGCGCCCACCAAAGACCCGCAATTTGCAGGAAGAGATTTCTGCCAAGACAGTGGCTTCATCTCCGTCGTGAAGTCCAGAGATATCTGATAGCTCGCCACGGGCCACATACCTGCGAGGGTAATGGCGGAGCAGCTCCTCCACGGTAGTAATCCCAAAGCTCTTGGCTAGTGCATCGGCGGTCTTATCCCCGATCACCGACTTAACCGTGGAATCTAGCGTTGCCATGCCCTCATCTTTCCCGTTCGCGCCCAGATTTCGGCGCAAGGCCATCGATTCGCCTTTTCCCGCGTGGTCGAGGTAACCTTGCGCTCTCAATCCGTTCACTAGATTTAAGGGAGTACACCGTGGCCTCTAACTGCGATATCTGCGGCAAAGGACCTAGCTTCGGCAATAAGGTCTCCCACTCAATGCGCAAGACCCGTCGTCGCTGGAATCCAAATATCCAGCGCGTACGCACTCTCATTGGAAGCACCCCTAAGCGTCAGAATGTCTGTTCTTCCTGCTTGAAGGCTGGCAAAGTAACTCGCTAGTTCGCCCGCTTTCGGCTGTTACCGCTTTCCTTTTTTCAGCACAATCGTGAAGAAACCTTCGCTAGGCACTCTGCCCTTTGTGGCCTTGGCTGAAGTCTTATAAACGGCCTTAGCTAATTTGGGATCGGGATAATTTCCAACGAAATCATAGAAATAGATATTTTTTCCATCCGTACAGGCCGTTGGGTTTATTACGCCTTTCATCTCTCTAATCAACTTATATTTCTTTCCCGTCTGCAACGAGATGGATTGTTGGGCAAAAGTGTCGCAGAATGAGAATTGGAATACCGGATAAGCCGAGCACGTCGCTGGCCAGCCCTTCTTCTGCAAGCAGAGATCGGTGTAATCCTTAAGATCTGGATTCTTGCTCTTGAGAATAATGGCCGGAGATTCAACAATTACGCCCGCGGCATCTTTGACCCTAATACTCACTTTGTATTCACCAAGTGACTTGGGTGCATAAGTGAACGCTGCAGATGGCGTAATAAGTGGCGCACCTGCATTGTTATAAATAAGTTCCGAAGGATTAGCAGAGAGCACTGAAGTGCCATTCACTATTAACTCCGAGGAGAGTAAGCGAATTGCAGTTTCTGGCAACTTATATTCAACTCTAATGACTGGTAGCGCTGAGGTTGAAGTGGGCGGAATCAATGCAATCTTCATTGCCGTATCTTCATAGGTCAGATCAGTCGCCGATGTATCCCATCGCGCACTCACTGCATTAGGTGCGAACTGAGTGGTCATTGTTGTTAATGGTCGAGTAATACTGATAGATGCTCCGATATTTGCTTCAGCTTTCAAGACGGTAACAATGCTGCCATCAAAGAGCTTCACGCTCTCCCCTGGATCCATGCCCTGGCGACCTTTGTCGAATTTCTCGAGCAGATTGCTCATTGCGCCACTAAAGCCAGAATTTTTGCTGATATCTTGAAATCCGCTGTAAGTAATCGTAGGCGCTGCGCTCTTATAGCTCTGTGCAACCGAAGGAAGTAAACGCACTTGGACTCCGTGAGAAGGTTGATTGGGGTAATAGGAATTTGTACCAGGAACGGGTACCTCCGTTGCCATCAGCTGTAAATCATCACCAATCGCTGGGCGGTATTCGATGGCATAACCTCGTTGACCAAGAATCGGAAGATAAGCCAGCTTTATTCCTGGTGCAGTTCCGTACACCGGTACTAAATCGAGAGTCGTGGATGTATCTACATAGGTAATTTGTGATGAATCTAGTACTCCTAAATTATCTAAATTAAATGCGCTAGTACGTGCAACGGTTGCGCCCGGTGGATTGCCATACACATAGTTGCCCATGAAATCGGAGTAATCACCGTACTCGATTGCCGCACAAGTGCTCGGCGCATCAGTTGGACTACACACGGCTGTACCGGCATGTGCCAGGCCAAAGTTATGGCCAATTTCATGCATTAAAGTCTTAAAAGATTCGTTAATGGGGAAATTGAGAAGAACATACTGATTGCCCTGTGCCTGTCCGGCAAATACGACGTTGGTGTCACGAGGCATGTACCCGATAAGAATTGCACCCGCGTAGCCGGTATCGACTTTCAAGGTGGGGTTCAAAAGTTTGGTCATATCCGTAACAGACTTCATGGGATCGCTCGTTTTCACGCCCGGCAAAATTGAGCGAAGTTCGATCCCGAATTTTCCATTAGTGATAGCCCGGTAGGCGTTATTCAATTTCGAAACCATGAGTTTTACTTCGCCCTCAGCCAGCGTGATCTCGCCCAAGTTGGTTGAGAGTGGAATGAAATCCAATTGATAAATACCTTGTTTAGCCGCTGCCGATGCCGGTGTCATTATCGTGAATGTGAGCCCGAAGGCGATGAGAATTCCGAGTATTTTTCTCATCTTACTTATCCTGAGAAAAATGAGTGAAACCCGTACTCCTGCGAGGACCAACTCCGATTACTTCTACGCCACTGCCCGGCACAACTTCCCCAATTACGAATGCGCCGTGGGGGATTTCACTGGAAGTTGTTGCTAGGAAGACATGATCTTCTCCCCCGGTCAAAACCCAATCCCAAATATCGCACCCCAAGGATTTAGCTTCTCGCTCGAGCTCCGAAAAATAAGGCATCTCGCGCAATTGTGAAGAGTTAATTCTCAACCCAACTCCAGCAGAGTTGGAAAGATGATGCGCCTCTGAAAGGAGTCCATCGCTGATATCAATCATGGAATTCACGTGCGCATCTGCAAAACTCTTTGCCATGGAGTAATTAACTTCTGGAGACTTGTAGTGCTCGACTATCTCCTTGAACTCCTCGGCTCTGTGAGCGGTGAGTGCAGCGAGGCCTGCTGCTGATTCTCCAGTCAAGCCAGAGAGAATCACGCGATCTCCTATTTGTGCGCCGCTGCGAAGAATTGGTCGGCGATCTTCTCCAATCGTTCCAAGTGCTGTTATGGAGAGCGCGAGCTGCGCGCCAGATGAGAGGTCTCCCCCAACCACAACCGCACCGACTTTATCTGCCTCAGATTTAATTCCTTTTGCCAATTCGCGAAGTTCTACTACCGTAAAGTCGGCCGGCAACGCTGCAGTGACTAAGAGATAAGTTGGTGCTGCTCCCATTGCAAAAATATCGGCAAGGTTGGCTGCGGTTAATTTCGATCCGATGTGGTGTGGGGTAGACCATTCTCGTTTGAAGTGAACACCCTCGACCGCCATATCTGCGCAGGCCACCGTATGCGAATTCGAGATTGGCAGAACCGCGGCATCGTCGCCGATTCCTACGGGCAGGTGGATGGAGTGAGCGCCAAAGATCTGCGAGAGTTCGGCAATCATCTCGCCTTCTGTGGGTCTACTCACCTGTACCTCCGTTCGCAAAATCACTCTTCCTCCCCAACTCTAGAGGCGGTAGCCTTATCTTTAGCAATAAATGCCCGCGCTCAATGTTGCGCCGCTGGTGTATCTGAGTCAAGGAGTCCCCATGTCAGTACAGGTTTACATTCTTATCCAAACCGAAGTAGGTAAGGCATCGACCGTCGCTAAGGCTGTTTCAGCAATTGCAGGCGTGACCTTAGCTGAAGGTGTCACTGGTCCCTACGATGTCATTATGCGCGCTGAGTCTCCTTCGATGGAAGAGCTCGGCCGTGGAGTTCTCTCGAGAGTTCAAGCGGTGCCAGGAATTACTCGCACGCTTACCTGCCCAGTAACTGTTTACTAAAAATCGTAAAACTAGCGAGTCACGCTCATAGAGCGTGACATCGCAGATTCAATCAAAATTGTAATTAATTCTGTGTAACCAATTCCAGCCTCTTTCCACAATTTAGGAAAGACTGATGTCGCCGTAAAGCCTGGCATCGTATTAATCTCATTAATAATTACTTCACCATTATTATCTAAAAAGAAATCTACGCGAGCTAAACCTTCGCAACCCAATGCTTCAAAGGCCAGCTTTGCAGAAGTAGTGATGTTTTTCTTTATTGCATCCGGTAGATCAATTCCTGTGACAAACTCGGTAGCGCCATCGAGATACTTCGCGGTGAAGTCATAAAATTCGTGTTCGGGTGAGATTTTAACTTCGCCAGGATCGCAGACTTGAGTAACTCCACTTACTTGCAAGACGCCACATTCAATCTCTCGACCGATTATCCCTTTTTCAATCATGACTTTGCTATCAAACTGCAGCGCTTCTTCAATAGCCGAATTAAGGGCGGATATCTCTTTCACCTTTGTCGTTCCACGGCTGGAACCACCACGCGCTGGTTTTACGAATAACGGAAGCCCCAGTGATTGAGCTCTGCCATTAATGTCATTTGCTTTGTGGGGCCAATCGCGAGAATTCACGGTTAATCCCTCGGCAACTTTTAATCCATGCGCGGAAAAAATCGCCTTAGCAAATGACTTATCCATGGCAGTGGCACTTGCTAGAACACCGCTACCTACATATCTAAAACCTGCCATCTCGCACATGCCCTGGAAAGTTCCATCTTCACCGTATGGACCATGCAATACCGGAAAGAGCAGATCGAGATTGAGGGGTGAGGCATGAGTACTAAATTCATTGAGATCGGCGCAGATCATGGGCGCATCTTCAGATATGGATGGAAGTTGTCCATCGATGATTGTGAGTGGGGTGCTCGGCAGAGGCAACACCCATTTTCCGGATTTGGTGATGCCGATTAAGACCGGTTCAAATTTATTGCGATCAATTGCGCCCAGGATTCCGGCGGCCGAGATGCAGGAAATTTCATGCTCAGAGGATTGCCCTCCTGCCACAATTCCGACTCGAATTTTGGTCATGAGAACATCTCGGAGCGAAGTGAGACAGTCATTAAGCGATCCATTGCAGCAGCAGGAGTGAGAGTGCCCTTAATAACATCTGAGACAACTTCAATGATGGGAACTTCTACTCCAACCCGGTGTGCGAGTTCGAGAATCGCCCCAGATGAGGCAACGCCTTCGACAGTTTTTGCAACATCACGACGTGCTATCTCCATGGAACCAAAGCGACCAAGAACTTCACCGAATGTTCGATTGCGAGAGAGCGGTGAGCCACAACTTGCGACCAAGTCGCCCATTCCCGCTAGACCTAAGAAAGTCAGTGGCTGTGCGCCGTACGCATTTCCAAAACGTGCAACTTCAGAGAGGCCGCGAGTAATAATCATTGCTTGCGTGTTTTCGCCGAGCTCAAGCCCAATTGCCATTCCCACTGCAATACCGATGACACTTTTCGCTGATCCTGCGAGTTCGCAGCCCACTAAGTCATTTGATGGATAGACCCGGAAATATGGAGTTGTGAACAACTCCACCATTAATTCTGAGATTGCAGGAGAGGGCGATGCGGCAACGGCGCCGGCTGGCTGTCGAAGTGAGAGCTCCCCAGCCAAATTTGGCCCAGTGATAAGTCCGAGCTGAGACGTTGAAATACCAAGGACTTCTTCAACTACTTCAGTCATTCGCAAATCTGTATCGGCTTCAATTCCTTTGAGCGAAGAGATGATCGGAAGATTGCGCGGAAATGAAGATTTCCAAGCCTCTAAATTCTCGCGCAAGGATTGTGCCGGAATTGCAAGAACTATCGAAGTGCCAAAAGAAAAAGCTTCAGTGATATCAGTAGTTGCTCGCAAATTTTTTGGGAGTGAAATTCCAGGTAAAAATTTTGAGTTGTTGTGAGAATTATTAATCTCTTCAACAACAACTTCGTTGCGGCCCCAAACCAACACTTCATGTCCCGCATCGCAGAGAACTTGAGCCATGGTTGTTCCCCATGCTCCTGCCCCGAGGACCGTAACTCGCTTGCTGGTAGAGGTGCTCATATGGATAAGAATCCCCTACTTCTTCGACTTCTTAAAATTGCCCGTTCGTGGGAGGTCTGATGTGCGGGGATCGAAGGTCACCGCAGGAGCGGATTCTCCTCTGATTCCTTCTAGGAGCTCGGTGATAGCGCCCATAACCGCTGCCGTCGCCGCTTCCAGTGATTTCTGGTCCTCAGCCTTGCCATACCAACGAGAGAGATCTACTGGAGCTCCAGCAATGATGGTGATTTTTGTTCTGCGCCAAAACACTAACTTCTTTCCGTAACGAGGGAGGAGTTCGTGATCGCCCCATTGCGCACACGGAATAACAGGTGCGTGGCTGATAAGGGCCAGCCGCGCAATTCCAGTTTTAGCAACCATGGGCCACAAATTCTCATCTCTGGTGAGGGTGCCTTCTGGATAAACCCCAACACAATGGCCAGCACGCAAGAAAGCGAGGGCATGTTGCAGAGCATCTGATGCTTCATCACTCTCGCGAAGTACAGGTATCTGCCCGGAGCCCGCGATGATCTTTCCAATTATCGGTACTCGAAAGACTGCCTCTTTGCCAAGAAAACGCGGCGCTCGGCCGTTCTTAAAGAGAAAATGTGTGAGAACTAAAGCGTCCACGTAAGAGACGTGATTCGAGGCGACGATTACTGGGCCGGATGATGGAATGTTTTCACGGCCCTGCCAATTTCGTTTTGTTAATGCGTTGAGCAGTGGAATGAGTATCCAAGAAGCAAAACGAAAATACTTGTTTGTACCTAATGGGTGCCCAGTTGGAGGTGCGTAATCTGGCACGTAACTCATGCCTCTAGCCTACGCCGAAAGCAAAAAGAGGAGACCATTTCTGGTCTCCTCTTTTCACAGTAGTAAGTTTTACTTGCGCTTCTTTGCTGCCTTCTTGACAACCTTCTTAACAACTTTCTTAGCTGCCTTCTTCGCTGGCTTCTTTGCAGCTTTCTTTACAGCTTTCTTTACTGCCTTCTTTGGTGCAGCTTTCTTAGCAACTGGAACAACCTTTACAGGTGGCTTTGGTGCTGCTTCTAGCTTGCGAGCTCCGGAAATAACTTCCTTGAGCGCCTTTGCAGGAAGGAAGCGAACCTTCTTGCTTGCCTTGATCTGAATGGTTTCGCCAGTAAATGGGTTACGGCCCTTGCGTGCAGGACGGTCAACCTTCTTGAACTTACCGAAATCATTGATCATTACATCGTCGCCCTTGGAAATGTTGCGAACGATTGTGTCGAATACGATATCTACAGCGCGAGCTGCTTCCTTCTTGCTGTCGCCAAAGTGTGGAGCTAACAGCGCGATGAACTGGGCCTTGTTCATTAAATCCCCTTATTTACGCGTAAATGTTAAGCATTTGCTTAACGTGATACGAAATCTACGCACGGATAACTCTTAGGGGTGATATATGGCTCGGCGTGTCGCATTATTTTAATAACCCCACCACTTAAAAAATGCACTTTTTATGCGTAAAAAACTCTCAATTTCTGATTGAGGGTTTCTTGATTAGGAAAGTACAGGCAGAGTTTTAGGCTTAAAAGAAGCACGTTTTGCTTCAAATTCGCCAACCTCATCCATTTTTTGGAGAGTTAGCCCGATGTCATCGAGCCCTTCCATTAAGCGCCAACGAACATAATCGTCGAGTTCAAAGGTGAGTATTTTGCCTGCAAAAGATATCTCTTTCTTCGCTAAATCCACGGTTATTCCAGCGCTCGGATCCTTCTCAATAACCTCCCACAAGGCCTCGACATCGCCCTCGGGAAGAACAATGGTCAACAGACCTGCCTTCTGAGAATTGCCACGAAAGATGTCGGCGAACCGACTGGAGATAACCACTTTAAAGCCATAGTTCTGAAGTGCCCACACGGCATGTTCGCGCGAGGAGCCAGTACCGAAATCTGCGCCCGCTACTAATATCGACGCGCCTGCATATGCAGGATTGTTAAGGACGAAGCTAGGGTCATTTCGCCAGGCAGCAAATAGGCCATCTTCAAAGCCGCTCTTTGTTACTCGCTTGAGGTAAACCGCGGGAATGATTTGATCAGTATCAACATTGCTGCGACGAAGTGGGATTGCAGTGCCGACGTGAGTGAGAAATTTCTCCATGATTGCTACCTTTCTTACAAATCTGCCGGTGAGGAGAGCGTTCCGCGAATTGCGGTTGCTGCTGCAACGAGAGGGCTGACCAAGTGGGTGCGACCACCCTTACCTTGGCGACCCTCAAAGTTGCGATTGGAGGTAGATGCAGAACGCTCGCCGACGGCAAGTTGATCAGGGTTCATTCCTAAACACATAGAACATCCTGCATTGCGCCATTCTGCGCCGGCATCAATAAAGACTTTATCTAGCCCCTCTTCGTGGGCTTGAACGCGTACCCGATCAGAGCCAGGAACAACTAACATTCGCGTGCCAGTAGCAACCTTGTTGCCCTTAAGTACCGCTGCAGCAGCTCTTAAATCTTCAATACGACCATTGGTACAAGAGCCGAGAAAAACGGTATCTACTTTGATGGATTTAAGTGGTGTTCCAGCAGTAAGACCCATATATGTCAGTGCGCGTTCTGCTGCGCCGCGTTCTTCAGCATCAACAATGTCAGCTGGATTGGGCACATTTGCGCTAAGCGGTAGGCCTTGACCGGGGTTTGTTCCCCAAGTGACGAATGGTTCAAGTTCATCTGCGTTAATCGAAATCTCAACATCGAATTTTGCGTCGGCATCTGATTGCAGGGTCTTCCAATATGCAAGTGCAGCGCTCCAATCGGCGCCTTGTGGAGCATGTGGCTTACCTTGCACATATGCGTAGGTAACTTCATCAGGTGCGATCAGGCCAGCGCGTGCTCCTGCTTCAATGGACATATTGCAGACGGTCATCCGACCTTCCATCGACAACGCGCGGATCGCACTTCCGCGGTATTCCAAGACATAGCCCTGTCCCCCGCCGGTACCAATCTTTGCAATGATCGCCAGAATAATATCTTTGCTGGTCACGCCAGCTTTAAGTGTTCCTTCAACATTTATTGCCATGGTTTTAGGACGCACAAGTGGCAGCGTTTGAGTGGCAAGAACATGTTCGACCTCGCTTGTGCCGATACCAAAAGCCAACGCACCAAAAGCTCCGTGGGTCGAGGTATGTGAATCTCCACAAACAATTGTCATGCCTGGTTGTGTGATTCCAAGTTGTGGGCCAACTACGTGAACAATTCCCTGTTCCGCATCGCCAAGGGAGTGCAGCCGAACTCCAAATTCTGCGCAGTTGGCACGCAATGTGTCGACTTGCAGTTTTGAAATTGGGTCCGCAATCGGCTTGAGAATGTCGAGTGTAGGGACGTTGTGATCTTCAGTTGCAATAGTTAAATCAGGGCGACGAACTTTGCGGCCCGCTAACCGAAGACCATCAAATGCTTGTGGACTTGTTACTTCATGGATGAGGTGGAGGTCGATATAGATCAGGTCAGGTTCTCCTGCTGCGCTACGCACAACGTGATCAGCCCAAATCTTCTCTGCTAACGTCTTTCCCATAATCATCCGATCTTGATTTAAGTAAAAAGCTTGCATTTCAAATAATGAGATGCCAGTATTAGAGTGTGGACAAGAAGAATAGCGGAGTCGGCGTATTAGATAAAGCCGTGCGCATTCTGGCCACCCTGGAATCTGGCCCACATTCACTCTCGGAACTTGTTGCTGTAACTGGAATTGCTCGTCCGACCGCACACCGGTTAGCGGTGGCTCTTGAATTCCATCGCCTCGTCTCCCGTGATTTCTCGGGCCGTTTCATTCTTGGTGCCCGCCAAGGCGAACTTGCAGCAGCGGCAGGTGAAGATCGACTTCTTGCTATCGCAGCACCAGCCCTATCAGCACTTCGAGATGCATCAGGTGAAAGTGCGCAACTATTTAAGCGGCAGGGCGACCAACGCATCTGCGTGGCCACGGCGGAGCGATTATCTGGACTTCGAGATTCCATTCCGGTGGGCTCTGCAATCACGATGCAAGCAGGGTCGTCCGCTCAAGTACTTCTTGCTTGGGAAGAACCAGACAAACTTCATCGCGGTTTAGTGGGTGCAAAATTCAATGCAGCAACTCTTTCTGCAGTCCGTCGTCGCGGATGGGCGCAATCAATTGGTGAGCGTGAAGTCGGAGTTGTTTCCGTCTCCGCTCCTGTGCGCAGCCCGAGCAATAAAGTTATTGCCGCAGTCAGCATCAGTGGTCCATTAGAGAGATTAGGTCGCCAACCGGGTCGTCTCCATGCAGCTTCAGTAGTTGCAACAGCAGCCCGCCTCACCGAACATATCGCTAAGAAATAGGCGAAGTTCAAGATGCGCAAGCTCTCGCTATTTCTAGCCTTGCTTATCCTCTCCACAACTACAACCGCCTTTGCATCAGGACTCGATGGCCTGCCTGATTTTCATCGGACGCCGGGCGCTATAGATCCATCTGTGACTCAAGAAAACATCGGGAGAACAGTCTGCGTAGTGGGATATACCAAGACCGTCCGACCTCCTACTTCATATACCAATAAATTGAAGTATGAGCAGTTGCGTTCGGGTTATGCTGTTAACGGCGATCTGGATATGCGCAATTATGAAGAGGACCATCTCATTCCATTAGCAGTTGGCGGAAGCCCGAGAGATCCGCGGAACCTCTTTCCGCAGTATTACGGCGGCGCATATGGCGCCCGACTTAAAGACCGGCTGGAACTTAAAATGCATCTACTTGTCTGCGCGGGAAGCGTGACTCTCAAAGCGGCCCAATCTGCATTTAAAAAAGATTGGCGAATTGCTTATAGAAAATATATTGGGCCGCTTAATTAACTAAGTAATTAAGCGACCCGCCATATCTGTGTAGCCCCGAAGGGATTCGAACCCTCGTAGCTGGCTTGAGAAGCCAGAGTCCTAGGCCGCTAGACGACGGGGCCATGTATTTCTACATATTCCTAGAACAAGTAAAGATCGCTGGGGTACCAGGACTCGAACCTAGACAAGCTGAACCAGAATCAGCTGGGCTGCCAATTACCCCATACCCCAAGGTAAAAGCGGTAAGTGCAAAGGATACCCTGAAATTTTAGGGGTCTCTCCCCCTCGGCTCTGTTAGCGGATGGCAGCTTTAATACGAGCGAGCGAACGCTCTGCCCCTAGCAACTCCATCGATTCAAAGAGCGGTGGCGAAATATGGCTGCCTGTTACTGCAATACGAACTGCGCCAAATGCAATCCGAGGTTTGAGCGACATACCTTCAATGAGCGCAGAACGTAGCGCAGCCTCGATGGAATCGTGGCTCCATGTAGAAAGTGGGGTGAGGACCTCTAGTGATTTTTTCAGAATCCCTTGCGAAGTTTCATCCGCAACTTTGGGAAGTGATTCTGCATCAATCTCAAAATTCTTCGCAAAGAGGAACCGCACCATCGGCACGACCTCAGCTAGGGTCGCAATGCGTTCATGAATTATGGGAAGTGCAGTTTTTACAATTGCAATCTCTTCATCGGTACCCGAGATTACGCCCGCTTTAATGAGGAATGGAAGTGACCGGGCCAGAAGATCAGCAAGGGTCAATTCGCGAATCTTGTCGCCATTGATGGCTTCAAGCTTCTTCATATCGAATCGGGCAGGGCTGCTGTGAACGCGTTCCACCGTAAAAAGTTCGGTTAACTCCTGCATCGTCACATTTTCGCGATCCTCACCGGGCGACCAACCGAGGAGTGCGAGATAGTTACAGATTGCTTCAGGCAAGAATCCACGGTCGCGATACCAAGCAATCGAGACCTCACCATTGCGCTTTGAAAGTTTTGCATTGTCTTGGCCCATGACGAAGGGCAGATGAGCAAAGGTGGGAAATTCTTCAGGAGTAACACCCATCGCTTGGTAGACACGAATTTGTCGAGGAGTAGAAGAGAGAAGATCTTCTCCGCGAAGAACGTGAGTAACTTTCATTAGAACATCATCTACCGCAACGGCTAAGGTGTAGAGAGGTGAGCCATCTCCACGTACGAGCACGAAGTCCGGAACGAAGTTGTGATCAAAAGTTACATCGCCACGAATCGAATCAGTAAAAGTTGTGCTGCCATCTGGCATGCGCATTCGCAACACCGGTTTTCGGCCTTCCGATTGGTATCGCGCTAAATCTTCGACACTGATACTGCGGCATTTGCCGTCGTAACCAGGAGCAACATTTGCTTTGCGCTGGGCTTCTCGGCGGGCTTCTAACTCTTCAGATGAGCAGTAGCAGTAATAGGCGTCGCCATTGGCAAGAAATTTACCTGCCCACTCGGCATAAATATCTAAGCGTTGGGACTGTAGATACGGACCATACGGTCCACCTACTTCCGGGCCCTCATCCCAATTAAGGCCAAGCCATTTGAGAGTATCGATTGCCGCTTGAATGTATTCATCGGTGACTCGATCGGTATCGGTATCTTCGATTCGAAAAATAAATTGGCCGCCGGTGTGACGCGCATATGCCCAATCAAAGAGCGCAGTTCGGATATTGCCAACATGCAAATCTCCAGTCGGAGATGGCGCGAAGCGAACGCGTACGGGGCGAGCGGAATTAGAGGGCACGAGGCGATATCTTATTAGTAAGTACGCCCAAGCCTTCAATGGAGACGCTTACGCTATCCCCCGCTTGCATCGGCCCAATTCCGGCGGGAGTGCCGGTCAAAATCACATCGCCCGGGAGCAGCGTCATCACTGATGAGACAAATTCAATAATTTCAGGAATCTTGAAGATCATCGATGAGAGTGGCTCGCTCTGTTTTACCTCGCCATTTAGGGAGGTTTGAATAATTTGATTGCTCGGAGTGAAATCGGTTTCGATCCATGGCCCAATCGGACAGAATGTATCGAAGCCCTTTGCGCGAGTCCATTGACCATCTACTTTCTGTAAATCGCGTGCTGTGACGTCGTTTGCCAGGGTGTATCCATAGATGACATCCGCAACTTTTTCTCGTGGAACTTCTTTGCAAATGCGACCGATGATAACGGCCAGCTCTCCTTCGAAATCCACTTGAGCGCTCATCTTGGGCCATTGAATAGTGTCATTAGGTCCAACGACTGTCGTATTTGGCTTTATGAAAATAATTGGTTGGGCAGGAACTTCTGAACCCATCTCCTTGGCGTGATCAGCATAATTCTTACCGATGCAGACGACTTTGCTCCGTGGAATTACTGGCGCTAATAGGCGCACATCTGCTAAATCCAACTTTGTTTCAGTCGGTATGATTCCGCTGAAAATAGGATCACCACGCAGAACAAGTACTTGATCCTGATCGTTGAGAACTCCGAATTGAGGATCGCTGCCAATTCCAGCTGATTCTGGGGCAGAAAATCTAACTAAACGCATGCGCCGAGTTTACTCGCTTAAAGCTCAGTGATTTCACCTTCAGCGGGTTGGTTCTCAAGCGGAATTCGAATAGCCAAAATAGTTGCGATGCGATGTCGTCGACCGACCGGTCGCTCCGCCGTTAATTTCCAGCCTGAAATTGTGATTGTGCTGCCAGCAATTGGAACACGACCTAGGCTCTTAGCCAATAACCCACCAACGCTATCAACATCTTGCGTTGCTGCATCATCTAAATCTGTCTTGAAGAGTTCCTCAAAATCTTCAACATGTAAGCGCGCAGAAATGCGAGCTGTGTTCTCGTCAATCCATTCCACTTCTTCTTGATCATCATCATATTCATCGCCAATCTCCCCGACGATTTCTTCAAGGATATCTTCGATGGTGATGAGACCGGCCGTGCCGCCATACTCATCGATAACAATTGCCATGTGAATCTGATCGCGCTGCATCTCCCGCAAGAGTTCGATCGCCTCTTTAGATTCTGGCACGAATGTGGCTTTGCGAATATGTTGTTCGACCTTCTCGCTCTGCTCGGATTCGTGGTGCTCGTGCACTCGGCGGGCTAAATCCTTTACATAAGCAATGCCGATAACGTTATCGAGATTCTCCTCAATGACCGGGATTCGAGTGAATCCAGAGCGAAGTGCGAGTGAGAGACCTTGGCGCAGAGTTTTGTTGCCTTCCATCCAGACCATATCTGTACGGGGAACCATCAGTTCGCGAACGAGAGTGCCACCCAAGTCAATAACTGAGTGGATCATGGAGCGTTCGGATTCTTCAACCAGGCCGTGTTCACTCGCTTGGTCAATAAGTTCGTGGAGCTCTTGATCTTTATCTGCGGTTGCCTGCGGGAACCAACGTTCGCCAAAGATTCGGCGAAGTAATAATTTGAATTGTGGGTCGCTCATTGTCCTGCTCTCCATCCAGCTAAACATTGATCCTGCAGATCAAACATCTCTTTATGTTCAGCAGGTTCCGCGTGATCAAAGCCAATCAGGTGCAATACGCCATGAACAGTGAGAAGTTCTAATTCGGCTTGAAGTGAGTGAGCAACAGCTTGTTCCTTCGCGAATTCTGGACAGAGCACGATATCGCCCACGATACCTGGACCATCGGCGGCAGAGAATGGTTTGAGTTCATCCATCGGAAATGAAAGAACATCGGTCGGTCCTGGTAAATCCATCCATTGCATATGCAGTGCCGACATCTCTGGAATTCCGACAATAGCAATACTCAATTCAGATTCAGGGTGTATTCCCATCTTCTCTAACGAGAACTGGGCGACTGAGAGAAGCGCTGCTTCATCGCAGTTAAAATCTATTTCATTTGTTATTTCTATTCCCATGGGCGCTACGAGTCTTGCGACACGTATTAGCGATCACCACTTCCGGAGCGAATTGCACGAGCAGGCGTGGTCTTAGCATCTTCAAATCGACCATAAGCGCTGACGATATCTCCGACCAGTCGATTGCGGACAACATCTTCGGCAGTGAGCGGGACAAATGCAATGTCATCCACATCTCCGAGGATATCGTGGACGATGCGCAGCCCAGATTGGGTACCTGAAGGAAGATCCACTTGAGTAACGTCCCCAGTAATAACCATCTTGGAGCCAAAGCCCAAACGAGTAAGGAACATCTTCATCTGTTCGGCAGAGGTATTTTGCGCCTCGTCGAGAATAACAAATGCATCATTCAGCGTGCGGCCACGCATGTAAGCCAGTGGAGCAATCTCAATAATTCCAGATGCCATGAGGCGTGGAATTGATTCTTGATCAATCATGTCGTGTAGCGCATCAAAGAGCGGGCGGAGATAAGGATCAATTTTTTCTTGCAAAGTTCCTGGCAAAAATCCTAACCGCTCTCCTGCCTCTACGGCTGGACGAGTCAAGATAATTCGATTTACTTGCTTTGCCTGAAGAGATTGAATCGCCTTTGCCATCGCAAGGTAAGTCTTACCGGTACCTGCTGGTCCGATACCAAAAGTTATAGTGTGATCATCAATCGCTTCAACATACCGCTTCTGATTTGAAGTTTTAGGGCGGATTGTTTTACCACGATTGCTCAGGATATTGAGCGAGAGGACTTCCGCAGGGTGTTCGATGGGATCGTGTTTAACCATTGCGGTAGAACGAAGTACCGCGTCCTCAGTTAAAAGCTGCCCTGCGCGAAGCAAGACCAACAACTCTTTAATGAGGGATTCGAATTGACCGAGTTGAACTAAGTCACCTTGGGCAAAGATTTCATTTCCACGAACGGTGATAGAGATATCTGGAAAAGTTTTTTCAAATATTCGAAGGTATGCATCGTTTGATCCCACGAGGGCCACCATGGGAATGCCAACCGGTACGGTAAACAGTGCGGGTTCCATTACTTGTTATCTTACTTTTAACCGGGAGGCCATGCGAATGAACGCCCACCCAACACGTGCAAATGTGCGTGAAACACGCTCTGCCCGACAGACTCACCGGTATTAAAGACAGTTCGGTACCCGGTCAAGCCTTGGGACTTAGCAAGCGAGGCTGCAATCTGAAAGAGCTCGGCCAATGAAGAGGGCTCTCCATCTGCTAGATCGGCGGCATTGGCATAATGCGAATTTGGAATCACAAGAAAATGGGTAGGCGCTTGCGGATTGATATCAGCAATTGCGAACGCGCCATCACTCTTATGCAGGTAAGTGACCGGAATTGTGCCATCTGCCATTTTGCAGAAGAGGCAATCGGAATCAACGGGAGTCATGGGGAGAAGTTACCAGCGTCCGATTAGAGCTTGCACGGCAGATAACGCTGCCACACCAGCATGAGCACTGCGAAACACAGGCTCTCCCATGGAGAGAACCGATGCACCGATGCGAGCAAACTCTTCGAGCTCTTCTGGAGAAATACCGCCTTCGGGTCCAATGACGAGAAATATCTCTTCATATTCCGCCCACGACGTGTTGACGACCTCCGATATTCGATTGATTCCGCTCTCGTGCAACACCACAATTTGGCGGCCACTTAATTTGCCTATCAAATCTTTTGTGGAATGAGCGCTCTCGACCTGTGCAATGAAATAACGTCGGGATTGTTTAGTCGCGGCAAGAACTGTGCTCTGCCACTTGGCGAGAGAATCTTCTTGCCATTTAGAGATGGAGCGAGAGGCTGCCCAAGGAATGATGCAATCGACGCCTGCTTCCACTACGAGTTCTATTGCTTCTTTTACGCGATCTGACTTAGGGAGCGCTTGCACCAGAGTTATCCTGGGCTTGGAAGCAGAAGCACTACCGCGATCGGAGATTGCCAGAGTAAAACTCCGCTTTTCGGTAGTGATAATCGTTCCCGATGCCCAATTACCAGCGCCATCCGAGAGCAACACGTCATCGCCCACGCCTAGTCGTGTCACATTAATTGCATGGTGAGCCTCATCGCCGTCAACAGTTATATGTGAACTTCCACCGATTTGCGCGACAAAGAAGAGAGAGAGCATCAGCGAGAGAATGCATCTTTAAAGCGGGAGAAGACACTGGACTCGTGGCGATCGCCTGAACGATGAATTTTCACATCATCTAATTTCTCGCCGCGCGCTTTAGCTAATGTCTTAAGAAGTTCTTCTTGCGCTTTATCCAATTTCGATGGCGTTGCTATCTCCACATGAACATGGAGATCACCGCGTCCGCCACCGCGCAATCGAGTAATACCTAAACCTTTGAGGTGGACGACAGTTCCAGAAGAAGATCCCGCTTTGATGGAAACATCTTGTTCGCCATCGAGAGTCTCAACTTTGACGGTGGCACCTATAGCGGCAGATGTCATAGGAATATCGATAAACATGTGTAAGTCGTTGCCTTCGCGATGCAAGAAATCATGTTCGGTCTGAATAATCTCGACGTAGAGATCGCCCGCAGGTCCGCCGCCAGGTCCTACCTCACCAGCGCCACTCATCTGGATTCGATTACCGGTCTCTACGCCAGCAGGAATCTTGATCGGAATATTCTTGCGGCTACGCACTCGCCCATCCCCCGCGCACTCGCGACAAGGGTTAGCAATTACTGATCCATACCCTTGGCAAGCAGCACATGGGCGACTTGTCATTACTTGTCCAATGATGGAACGAGCAACGTGTTGGGTCTCACCGCGACCCTTACAAATTTCACAGACACGAGGTTTTGCGCCATCTGCGCAGCCATTGCCCTGACATTTCTCGCACACCACTGCGGTTTCAACGCTCAGCTCTCGCTCGGTTCCAAAACAAGCTTCTGCTAAATCAAGTTCAACACGAATTAGCGCATCTTGTCCTTCGCGCATGCGCGGACGCGGACCACGAGATCCGCCACCACCAAAAAATGCATCCATGATGTCGCCGAAACCAAAGTTCTGACCGCCAAATCCACCACCGGAAGAGAAAGGGTCTCCACCTAAGTCATAACGTTGGCGTTTATCAGGGTCGCTGAGTACCTCGTATGCCGTACTAATCTCTTTGAACTTCTCTGCTGTCAATGGATCTGGGTTTACATCAGGATGATATTCGCGAGCTAATTTCCGATATGCCTTTTTGATCTCATCAAATGATGCGTCCCGATCTACACCCAAAATTCCGTAATGATCTGCCACTTACTGCCCCTCATTAATGAAATGTCCGATGTAATTTGCAACTGCATTAACGGCCGCCATAGATGCGGCGTAATCCATTCGAGTTGGTCCAAGAATTCCAACAGCGCCTTGTCCATATCCCATAGAAACCATGCTTGTTGAACGCAGGCCTTCAGCAGGTTGTTCATCTCCGATGGTGACACTCACCGAAGAGCCGGCACCAGAAAGCAATCGCAGAAGTACTACTTGCTCTTCTAACGCCTCAAGAATTGGATAGAGCGCAAGGGCTTCGTCATGATTGGATCGAGTCAGATTTGCGGTACCCGCTAATACAACGCGATCTTGATGAGGGTGTTGGATGACCGCCACTTGTTTAGTGATTTGTGAGAGCAACTTTGCGGTGCGGCTCATGACATCATCGAGATCATGTGCACCAGCCATAAAGTTTTCGATTGCCCGACGCTCGGGAGTGGAGAGTGGCTTAATGGTCGCTAATTTATCGACGAAGACGCGATAGCCCGTATTAGTTGGAATTCGACCAGCACTCGTATGGGGTTGGGTGATTAACCCTGCCTCTTCAAGAACGGCCATATCGTTGCGAATTGTCGCAGGTGAGACACCGAGGGCATGACGTTCAGCCAGGACTTTAGAACCTACTGGTTCTTCAGTGGCGACGTACTCATCCACGATTGCTCGCAGAATTTCGAGTTGGCGTTCATGCATAAGCAAAAGGTACTACACGAGGATTTCTCGGACGATTCGATCGGCTACTAAACGGCCTTGGAGAGTGAGAACTACATCTCCACTTGCCCATCTAGCGCCATCGAGCTCTCCCCCGTGGAGGAAGGGCAGCAGATGATTAACAATCTCTTTGCTTAAGGAGTTTTTGGATATGCCTTCTTGCAGGCGAATTTGCAACATTATCCGTTCGCTCTCTTTCTGTGAATCAGTGAGTATTTCGCTCTCATGTAATGGTGCCTGGTGCGAAGCAAGTCGATCTCGATATGTAGATGGATGCTTTACATTCCACCACCGCTCACCATTAATATGCGAATGCGCACCTGGCCCTAATCCCCACCAGTTATCGCCATGCCAATACGCAATATTGTGGCGACATTGACCAGCGGGCAAAGACCAATTGCTGAGTTCATACCAGTGCAGGCCAGCTTGCGAAAAAAGTTGATCTGCTAATAAGTATTTATCCGCCATTAAATCATCATCGGGCGCTTGAACCTCGCCACGTTTTACTTGCGCAGCAAATTTCGTCCCATCTTCCACAATGAGCGCATACGCCGAGATGTGAGTGATCGGCAGTGCCAATGCGCTCTCGATAGTTGCTTGCCAATCTGCCATGGACTCACCAGGAGTTCCATAAATCAAGTCAACGCTCACTTGCTCAAAACCGACTTCTCGAGCCCATGCAACTGCTTTGCCTACATTCTCTGGATTGTGTGTGCGATCTAGAGTTTTAAGAACATGAGGAGTTGCAGATTGCATGCCAATGGAGATGCGATTAATTCCTATTGCGCGCAGAGCAGCTAATTTCTCTTCAGTAATAGTGTCTGGGTTGGCCTCAATGGTGATCTCGATGTCATCGGTAAAACCGAACTCAATCTCTAGCGTCGCCAAGATTCGTCTGAGATCAGCAGGTTCCATCAATGTTGGAGTTCCACCGCCAAAGAAGATTGTGGGAATAGCGCCAGCGTTTGGTTGCGCGGAACGCGCTAATCGAGCCTCTTCGATAAGTAAATCAATATACGAATGAGAGATTTCGGTCAGTCCTTCAGTGATCTGAAGTTCAGCTGGGGTGTAGGTATTGAAGTCGCAATAACCGCATCGCTTTACGCAGTATGGGATGTGAATGTAAAACGAGAGCGACATAGCGCCTATTCTCGCTTATTTACTCAAGAAAGAATAATTTGGCCTTAATTAGATGTCATAACGCGGTTTCCAGACCCCGTGTAGGAAACTGCAACAAAAGTTCCATTTCCAAAGGTGACGGCATTCCAGGTGTTATTGGCTGCAGAGTTTTGTAGAGTCCAGTTAATTCCATTTGTACTTGTCATGACTCGGTTTCCCGCTCCATCACGAGAAACGGCTACAAAGGTTCCATTTCCAAATGTCACGCTATTCCAGAAATTATCTGCGGGTGAGGTACGAGAAGTCCACGTGATGCCATCAGGGCTAGTCATGATCCGATTACCAGTTCCATTACTTGAAACTGCCACAAAGATTCCATTGCCGTATACGACGCTACTCCAGTCGTTATCCGCTGCAGCAGCGCGTGAAGTCCAGGTGATTCCATTGGTACTTGTCATCACGCGATTTCCAGTCCCAGAACTCGCAACTGCCACGAAGATCCCATTTGCATATGTGACACCGACCCAAACATTATCGGCGGCTGAAGAGCGCGATGTCCAGGTGACTCCATCTGGACTGGTCATGACTCGATTTCCAGTTCCCGTGCTTGCAACAGCTACAAAGAGTCCATTCCCGTAAGTGACGCCAATCCATTCATTATCAACTGGATTGCTACGCGCAGTCCAGGTGATTCCATCTGGGCTGGTCATGACTCGATTACCAGTACCGTTATAAGAGACAGCGACAAAGAGACCGTTGCCGAAAGTTACGCCGTACCAGCCGTTGTCCGCAGCGGAGGTCCGAGATGTCCACGTGATTCCATCTGGACTAGTCATGACTCGATTACCAGTTCCGCTATTGGCAATTGCAACGAATGTTCCGTTGCCATATGCGACACCATCCCAACCATTGTCATTAGCCGAGGTGCGAGATGTCCATGA
>CAEZYL010000002.1_pt1 | contig 45831 bp, 42 predicted proteins | sample 7265501 | NCBI WGS metagenome assembly CAEZYL01 (sample SAMEA6813933, study PRJEB35770) | freshwater metagenome | biome: Freshwater; feature: Freshwater reservoir; material: water | place: Czech Republic | collected 2017-04-14 | depth 30m m
AACCATTGCCGCCTACTGCTCCTGCAATATCGTTGAAGGACAGAGAGCCGGTATATCCATAGAGGAATGCAGTACCAAAGAGGAATATCGCAGATGAAAAAGCTCCGAGAATAAAGTACTTAAGCGCCGCTTCCTGTGAAAGTAGACGACGTCTGCGAGAGAGACCAGCCATGAGATAGAGCGGAAGTGAGAGAACTTCCAGTGCAACAAAGAGAGTGATTAAATCTGTTGCGACCGGGAAGAGCATTGCGCCAGCAATTGCAAAGAGTGTGAGTGGAAATACTTCAGTCTGCTGCTTTCCAGATGCAATAGAAGTTGCCTCTTCTTCAGAACCAGGAATAGCCGAGGCTTGAGCGGTGAAATTATCTTGATCTGCGATGAGCAAAATTCCAATAAATGCGAGAACCAGGATTGTTCCTTGTATAAATATTCCAGCAGGGTCCATTGATACAGAGCCCACTGCAGCCGTGGCTGAAGGTTGGTTATGTGAGCGCCAGAGAAATGCGAACGAGAGGATTACTGAACCCAGAGCAATCGGAAGTTGTAGAGAAGCGCGGAGGGCTTTGCCTACAAATGCTTCAACAAGGACACCGATGAGCGCGCCACCAAGAATGACGAGGATTGGTGCAAGCAGTGCGTAGTTAAGTACTGGAGCGGTCATTTACTTACCTACCTTTACCGCTGGATCGACTACCCCTGCATGTTGCATAACAACTCCCGTGGTGGGGTTAATGACATCAAGGACCGGCTTTGGATAAAAGCCAAGCAGAATTATCAGCGCGATAACAGGAGCTAGCGCAATCTTTTCGCGAAGAATGAGATCTGTTAAAGATTCATTTCCTGGCTTTACCTCACCGTGAAGAGATTTCTGGACCGCGATTAAGACATAAAGGGCGGCAAGAATAATTCCCAGTGTTGCAAAGATTGCAGCTATTGGATAACGAGTAAATGTTCCAGCAAGAACTAAGAATTCAGAGATGAAACTGGAGAGACCAGGAAGAGCAAGTGCTGATAGACCTGCGATAAAGAAGGACCAGGCCAAGATAGGCGTAACGCGCTGTAGTCCACCAAAGTCATCGATCTGTGAAGACTTGCGGCGAGCGACCATCCAACCTGCGGTCATAAAGAGCGCAGCAGTGGAGAAGCCGTGGTTAACCATATAGAAAGTAGCACCAGTCAGGCCTTGGGTTGTCATAGCAAATATTCCAAGCGTGATTACGCCGAAGTGTGAAATCGAAGTAAATGCGATCAACCCATTTATATCTTTCTGACCGATAGCTAGGAATGCACCATAGAGAATTGAAATAACAGCAAGGGTGATAATTACCGGCGTAAATGTCTTTGTGGCATCTGGGAAGAGCGTCATGCAGAAACGGATCATTCCGTATGTACCGACTTTATCCATGACTCCTAGAAGAAGGATTGAAGTTCCCGGTGTCGCCGCTTTAGCCGCGGATGGCAACCAAGTATGAAATGGCCACAGCGGGGCTTTAATTGCAAAGGCAATAAAGAATCCTAAGAACAACCAGTTCTGTGTAGGTGCATCAATCTGCATCGTCGATAGCTTGGTGAGATCAAAAGTTCCGCCGATTTGATTGGTAGAGATGATGTATGTGCCAATAAGCGCTGCCAACATCAAGAGACCACCAAGAAGACTGTAAAGCAGGAACTTGAGTGCAGCGGCTGCCCGCTCTCCGCGCCCATATCCCCCGATGAGGAAATAGACCGGAATGAGCATTGCTTCAAAGATGACATAGAAGAGGAAAACATCTGTAGCGGCAAAGACGCCAATCATCATTGCCTCTGAGATGAGAATCAAAATATAGAACGTCTTAGTGCTCCATCGGCCGCCTTCGGATTCATTCCAACCAGCAAGGATGACGATGGGGACAAGGATCGTGGTTAACAAAATGAGAACGAGCGAGATCCCATCGATACCTACCGCGTAATTTATTCCGAAGTTTGGAATCCATGAGCGCGATTCCACAAACTGGAAGCCTGAGGCAGAGAGCTTAAATTGAGAAGCCATCACTGCAGAGACTGCAGCGACAAGGAGCGAAAATCCAAGTGCGATTCTCTTTGCAAGAAGAGCGTCCGCTTTGGGGCTAAGAGCAAGAGCCAGGACTCCAACTAACGGAAGAAGTTCTAGCGTAGTCAAGATACTCATAGCGTCACCACCCAAACTGTTGCAATAAGCGCAAGTAATCCGATGAGCATTACGAGTGCATAGGTCCGGATAAATCCATTTTGAAGGTTACGAATCCACCCTGCGATAGTTTGCAGAGAGAAACCAACCGCTTTTACTGCGCCATCGACAATTGATTTATCAGTGAAGAGAAGCCCGGAAGTGAGCTTCTGGCCCGGCCGCATAAGTACTGCCTCGTTAAAGCTATCTTGATAGAGATCCTTACGCGCAGCCTTAGTAAATACTGAAACTTCCGTAGGAGCCTCAACTGGAACGGTGCGGTACTTAACAATTGCAGCGAGAACTCCAAGTACGACCACCACGATAGCCATAGTTGATACAACGATTGGCTTGAGAAATTCTTCGCCATGCTCGTGATGATGTGGGTCAACAATTGGTTGAAGCCAATTGACCATCGCATTACCGGATGCGAGTAAGAATCCAGAGGTAACAGAACCAACTGCCAAAATCGCCATTGGAATCCACATCAGGGCTGGACTCTCGTGCGGATGAGCTTTATCGTCCCAACGCTTAGATCCTGCAAAAGTAAGAACTACAACTCGGGTCATATAGAACGCGGTTATTGCTGCACCGAGAAGTGCCGCACCACCTAAAAGAATTCCTTTGAGACCGCCGGCGTTAAATGCAGTTTCGATGATTTTATCTTTGGAATAGAAACCGGCAAATGGAGGTACTCCGATAATTGCGAGATAACCCAGACCAAATGTGACAGTAGTAATTGGCATAAATCTTGCCAAGCCACCGAATCGACGCATATTTACTTCGTCATCCATGCCATGCATGACAGATCCAGCACCAAGGAACATTCCCGCCTTAAAGAATCCGTGAGTTATGAGGTGCATAATTGCAAATGCATAACCGATAGGTCCAAGGCCAGTTGCAAGAATCATGTAACCAATTTGCGACATTGTTGATGCAGCAAGTGCTTTCTTGATGTCATCTTTAGCGGTACCAACGATTGCACCGAAGAGCAATGTGATTGCGCCAACGATTACAACAAGGAGTTGTGCGGTAGCGGAGGCATCGAAGATGAAATTAGAGCGAGTAATTAGATAGACGCCAGCTGTCACCATTGTTGCCGCGTGGATCAGAGCAGATACTGGGGTTGGACCAGCCATTGCATCTCCGAGCCAAGATTGCAGTGGGAATTGTGCGGATTTGCCGGCAGCGGCAAGCAACAACATCGCACCGATTGCAGTTAGCGCTGCTGGCGATGCATGGTGGGCGTGCTCTTTAACGCCTGCAAATGAGACAGTGCCGAATTGAGCGAAGGCAATCATGATTGCGAGTGAAAGTCCTACATCACCGACGCGGTTAGCAACAAAAGCCTTCTTGGCTGCGGTGGCGTAGGCAGGCTTCTGATTCCAGAAACCAATAAGTAGATAAGAGGCAAGGCCAACGCCCTCCCAGCCAACATAAAGATTGAGATATGAATCGCCCAATACAAGGAGCAACATCGCTGCAATAAATAGATTGAGGTATGCAAAGAAGCGACGTCGATCGCGATCATGCGACATATATGCAATTGAATAGATATGAATAAGCGTTCCTACGCCAGTAATAAGCAGGACGAAGGCGATTGAAAGTTGGTCGAGAAGGAGTGAGGCATCGACCTGAAAGGAGCCAACAGAAATCCAGGTAAAGATGTGTTGGGTAGCCGGACGTGCATCGCCTGAGCGGCTGCGCATCGCGAAGAATTCAAGTACTCCGATGACAAATGCTGATCCCGACACCAATGTTGCTAAGAGGTGGCCCCACTTATCAGCCTTGCGGCCAAGAATGAGAAGTAGTGCAGAACTTATAAGAGGAAGCGCAATGAGATAAACGAGAAGGTTGCTAGTAGTCATGGTTATCGCTTCAACAAACTAGCATCATCGATTGATGCTGATCGACGGGAGCGATAAATCGTTACGATAATCGCTAGGCCAATTACCACTTCGCAAGCAGCCACAACCATGGTGAAGAAGGATGCGACTTGACCATCCAAATTACCGTGGATTCGTGAGAAGGTGACAAAGGCAAGGTTGGTTGCGTTGAGCATGAGCTCCACGCACATAAAGACCACAATTGCGTTGCGACGAACAACAACGCCAACTGCGCCAATCGTGAAAAGAATTGCTGAGAGGTAGAGGTAGTTCGAGATATCCATTTAGTTCTCCTCCTCTTCCTTGAGTTCAAGTTCAAAGAGTTTGCTATCGATCATATTTCCACGAGCGTTAAGCGTTGCAGAAATAGATGAAGGGGCTGGTGTTCCATCAGGAAGTAGCGCAGGAACATCCACCGCATTGTGTCTGGAGTAGACACCTGAACTTGGGAGACCGGCCGCCGTTGCTAACGATGCACCACGGAAACGGGCGATTGACTTATCGCGCTGAAGATTCTTAGCAATTGGCTTCTGGCTATGGGCCAACACCATTGCACCTAAGGCAGCAGTGATAAGGAGTGCTGATACAACTTCAAATGCCCAGACATACTTAGTAAAAAGTTCGGTTGCAATAGATTGCACATTGCCAACAATTTCTAGATCTTTCAGACCTACTGCTGGCTTAGCTTGTACAGCACGGGAGATCAAGGAGATAAGGAGTCCACCTACGCCGACCGCTGCAGTAATTGCAGTTGCGCGCTGACCCTTAATTGTTTCGACTAGCGAATCAGAGCTATCGACTCCTACTAACATCAGAATAAAGAGGAAGAGCATCATGACTGCGCCGGTATAAACAACTACTTGGACGATTCCAAGGAAGAGCGCATCCTGTGCGATATAGAAAATCGCAAGAGTTACCATGACCCAAGCGAGGAGTAGTGCAGAGTGAACCGCCTTCTTCACAAGCAGCATTCCTAAGGCAGATAGAACTGCAAGAGGGGCAAGGAACCAGAAGAGAACTGCTTCGGGAGTTGCAGTTGCACCTGATTCAAGAGCGAGAGTAATCACTGTTACTTCACCTCTTGAGATGGATGCGGGCCAGTAATTGCGCCCTTGTAATAATCGGTATCAGTAGTTCCTGGATACATAGGGTGCGGCGCAGGAATCATTCCGGCGCGCATGGGTCCCAGGAGATCGTCTTTTTCAAAAATTAATTTTTCGCGAGTGGAATCTGCGAGTTCGTATTCGTTAGTCATAGTGAGTGCACGAGTTGGACAGGCTTCAATGCAGAGTCCACAAAAGACGCAACGAAGATAATTAATTTGATAAACCTTGCCATACCGCTCGCCAGGAGAGAAGCGTGCTTCTTCGGTGTTATCTGCTCCTTCAACCATGATTGCATCCGCAGGACATGCCCAAGCGCAGAGTTCGCAACCAATGCACTTTTCTAGTCCATCGTCGTAGCGATTGAGTTGATGGCGGCCGTGAAAACGCTCTGCCGTTGGTTCTTTTACTTCAGGGTAATTAACGGTGGTGACCTTCTTGAACATCGTAATAAAGGTGACCCAGAAGCCTTGCAGCTGAGCAAAGAAACTCTTTGCTTCAAGATCTTGACCTGTAATTTTCATCTCTGCCTTAGCAGCTGCAGTCAGACCTAAATCTGGATAGCGGGGGGTAATGGGATTTTCAGCCATGTAATTGCTCCGCTCGCTGTGATGGAATCTGAGGAACTGGGAAAGATGGTTGCGGAATATCGCCGATTGCGTTCTCCGCTTTTGACTTCTTCTGAGAGCGCTCATAGAGAGAAGTACCGGCAAGGATTAGAACTACGACACCGGATGCAAAGGCGAGTGTCACGGCTCGAGAAGTGTTCTGTTGTGAGAGAACACGAAGTGTGGCAACAATTAGAATCCAGAGCAGGCTCACTGGAATAAGAACTTTCCAGCCGAATTTCATGAATTGGTCATAACGAAGTCGTGGGAGAGTTCCGCGAAGCCATACAAATATGAAGAAGAAAGCGATCACTTTTGCGAGGAACCAGATCATCGTGAACCAGCCGCCCCACCATTGTTCAGTGAAGGTCAGTCCCGGAAGAGCATGATATCCGCCCAAGAATAATGTGGTGGCAAGTGCAGATACGCCGATGATGTTTACATATTCAGCTAAAAAGAAGAGTGCGAATTTGAGAGATGAATACTCGGTATGGAAACCACCTACGAGTTCTCCCTCTGCTTCAGCTAAGTCAAACGGTGCGCGGTTTGTTTCACCGACCATAGAAATCATATAAATTACAAATGACGGGAACAAAACAACTGCAAACCACCAGTCATGCTGCGCTTCAACAATTGCAGAAGTAGACATTGAGCCTGAATAAATAAAGACGGCGACGAGTGAGAGGCCCATGGCGACTTCATAAGAAATTACTTGTGCGCTCGAGCGAAGTCCGCCGAGTAGTGGATATGTGGAACCCGAAGACCAGCCAGCAAGAACGATGCCATAAACACCGAATGAGGCGGCAGCTAAAATATAGAGAACGCCTACTGGAATATCGGTGAGTTGCATTGCAGTCTCATGACCGAAGAGATTAACAACGCCGGTCATAGGGATTACTGCAAAGGCCAAGAAGCAAGCGGTAACGCTGATAATTGGAGCGATAACAAAGACGATGCGATCTGCCGCTTTAGGAATGAGATCCTCTTTTAGCGCTAGTTTTACGCCGTCGGCAAGGCCTTGAACAAGTCCAAATGGACCAACGCGATTAGGTCCTAGGCGTTGCTGCATGCGAGCAACTAGACGACGCTCGCCCCAGATTGCTACAAGAGTGAGAAGAACGCAGAGAACAAAGATAAAGAGTGCTTTAACAGTAATGATCCAGCCTGGATCGGTTCCGAGAAGTTCTGAGATTTTCATGCTTTGACCACCGTAACTACTCCAGAGCTAAAGCCCAGTGCGGGAATAACTTGTGAGTTAAGAGAATTGCGAGGAACCCAAACACAATCATCAGAAATATCAACAATGACTGCAGGAAGCGTGAGTGAGCCACGCTCACTTGATACGCGCACGCGATCGTCGTTCTTAACGCCTAAAGCGGCGGCGCGAGATGCAGAGATGTGAGCGCGAGCAGTGCGAGCAGTACCTGCCAAATTCGCTTCGCCTTCTTGAAGTGTTCCGAGGTCGAGTAGCAAACGCCAGGAATGAAGCATTGCAGTTGTGCCTTCGGTGCGCGGAGCAGATCCGGCAGAAGTTTTCTCAAATGCAGCGCGTGCGCCATCCCATGTGCCAAGCGATTGAATTTCGCGAGCAGTGGCCGAAACACTTGGCAAATTGATAGGTGCACCAAGCTCGTCCGCCAGCATCGAGAGAATGCGAACATCGCTCCGAGTTTGAGCATCATCAATTGCCTTTTCAAATCCACGAGCGTGACCTTGCCAATCGACAAATGTTCCTTGCTTTTCGACAACAGCAGCTACCGGAAGAATGACATCTGCAATTGCTGTAATTGCACTGTGAGAAACTTCGAGTGAGACTACAAAGGTATTGAGAAGTTGTGAGAGCGCATCTGCCGAAATGTCAGCTGGATCTACGCCACCAATAACAACAGCCTCTAAACCATCTGGCGTATTGAGTCCCTGCAAGATTTCAGAAGTAGAGCGACCTGGATTTTGTGGGAGGTGCGAGACGCCCCACGCAGATGCGACATCTACACGTGCGGAAGCATCACTAACAGGGCGGCCACCCGGGAGAAGAGATGGGAACGCTCCAGATTCAAGTGCACCACGTTCTCCTGCTCGACGAGGAATCCATGCCAACTTTGCACCAGTTGAAGCGGCGAGTGCGACTGCGGCTGAGATTGTTCCGCCGGTCTCAGCAGCGCGTTCTCCGAGAATGATTACTGACTTAGCTGTAAGGCCACTTACAGAAGATAGTGAGGTGCGCACTGCGGTGAGCTTGTGATTTCCACGAGAGATCCGTGGAGCTGTTGTAGAAATATGGATAGCGCGCTTGCGAACTTGCTTATACAAGCGCAAGAAGACGATCGGAGATTCTTCTTCTGGTTCGAATTCAACAAGAACTACGTGATCTGCTTTATCAAGATCTGAGTAGGTAGTTGAAAGACCCAGTGCGATGGAGGAGAGGAATGATGTTTCTTCATCAGAGTGAGGACGAGCGCGGAAATCTATATCGTTGGTGCCGAGCGATACACGAGCAAACTTGCTATAGCCGTAAGCATCTTCGCGAGTTGTGCGACCTCCGACAAGAACACCTGCACGCTTTGACTTTAAACCAGCAGCTGCAGCTGCAAGTGCCTCTGGCCATGAAGCTTCGTGAAGTTCGCCATCACTGCCGCGAACCATTGGTGTTGCAACGCGTTCACGAGTTGTTAAATACTTAAATGCCCAGCGACCCTTGTCGCAGTTCCATTCGGCGTTGACAGATGCGTCATCGCCGGCAAGGCGACGCAGAGTCTTGCCGCGACGAATATCAGTGCGCATTGCACAACCGGATGCGCAGTGTTCGCAGGCACTATCTACTGAAACTAAATCGAATGGACGAGCGCGGAAACGGTAAGAAGTTCCGGTTAATGCACCTACTGGGCAGATTTGAACAGTGTTGCCAGAGAAGTAAGACTCGAACGGCTTATCTTCGTAGATGCCAACTTGTTGTAGTGCGCCACGTTCGTTCAATGTAATAAATGGATCTCCAGCAATTTCTTCAGAGAATCGAGTACAGCGTGCGCAGAGAACGCAACGTTCGCGGTCGAGTAGAACTTGAGAAGAGATTGCTACCGGCTTGTCATATGTGCGCTTTACGCCTTCGTAACGTGAAGTTGGGCGACCATTGCTCATTGCTTGATTCTGAAGTGGGCATTCGCCGCCTTTATCGCATACGGGGCAATCCAATGGGTGGTTGATGAGCAACAACTCCATGACACCTTTCTGTGCTTTATCTGCAACAGGAGAGGTCAATTGAGTTTTTACAATCATGCCAGGTTCAACTGGAATCGTGCACGATGCTTGTGGCTTAGGAAATGCGCGACCATTGATCTCAATATCAACTAAACATTGACGACATGCACCGGCTGGAGAGAGAAGCGGGTGATCGCAGAAACGAGGAATCTGAATTCCCAGTTTTTCAGCGGCACGAATAACGAGAGTTCCTTTGGGAACAGTGACTTCAAAACCATCGATAACGACGGTAATCATCTCAACCTCTGTTAATTGTTCAGTACTCATTAAGCACCTACTGTCGCAAAGGTAGTAGAAGCGATTGGATCAAAGGGGCAACCACCGTTGCGCTGGTGTGCCAGGTATTCATCTCGGAAATATTTGAGTGAAGAAATAATTGGTGCCACTGCGCCATCTGCAAGCGCGCAGAATGAACGGCCCGCAATGTTGTCGCAGAGATCCAAGAGCTTGGTCAGATCTTCTTCAGTGCCCTTACCGGCTTCAAGGTCGTGCAACATTTGTACTAACCACCAAGTGCCCTCGCGACATGGCGTGCACTTTCCACATGATTCGTGCTTGTAAAACTCGGACCAGCGAAGTGCTGCGCGGACAACGCAAGTTGTCTCATCAAAAATTTGAAGTGCTTTTGTTCCGAGCATCGAACCTGCTGCGGCAACGCCTTCGTAATCCAGAGGAACATCGAGGTGTTCAGCGGTAAATAGCGGGGTGGATGATCCACCTGGTGTCCAGAATTTAATCTGATGTCCGGCGCGAACTCCGCCTGCTAGTTCTAGTAGCTCGCGGAGTGTGATTCCCAATGGTGCTTCAAATTGTCCTGGGTTAGTAACGTGGCCGGAGAGTGAGTACAAGGTAAAGCCCTTGCTCTTCTCGGTGCCCATTGCTTGGAACCATTCAACGCCATTAGCAATAATTGCTGGCACTGAAGCGATTGATTCCACGTTGTTTACGACGGTTGGGCGTGCGTATAAACCAGCGATGGCGGGGAATGGTGGACGTAAGCGAGGTTGACCGCGGAAACCTTCGAGGGAATCTAGGAGCGCAGTCTCTTCACCACAGATGTATGCACCTGCGCCGATATGAATTACGAGTTCGAGATCAAAGCCCTTGCCCAAAATATTCTTGCCGAGAAGTCCAGCCTTGTATGCATCTTCAATCGCTTGCTGTACTCGACGAACAACATGCGCAACTTCACCGCGGACATAAACAAATGCATAGTTTGCGCGGATGGCGTATGACGCGATGATCATGCCTTCGATAAGTACATGAGGATTTGCCATCAACAGCGGCATATCTTTGCAAGTACCAGGCTCGGACTCATCTGCGTTAACAACTAAGTAATGCTCTTTATTATCGCCCTGCGGAATAAATCCCCACTTCATTCCGGTGGGAAAGCCAGCGCCACCGCGACCGCGAAGACCAGAATCTTTAACTAATTGAATAACTTCATCAGGTTGCATGGAGAGCGCTTTTTCAAGAGCCTTGTAACCGCCATGGCGCTTGTAGCCCTCGATAGTAAATGAATCTGCTTCATCCCAATGTGCAGAAAGTACGGGGGTCAGTTGGGTCACTTGGATCCACCTTCTTTAGCAATCTTGAGTCCTAATAGCGTTGCTGGTCCTGCTGATACGCCTTCACCAGAAAGTCCATCAGATAGTCCAGCTAAAACTTCTGAGTTCTGCTTCCAAGTGCGAAGCGTCTTTGGTCCACGAGTGGGTGCTGGAGGATTTCCAGCACGCGCAGCATCGACCAGATTGCGAACTGATTGTGGAGTCTGGTTATCAAAAAATTCCCAGTTGACCATTACAACAGGTGCATAGTCACATGCAGCATTACATTCAATTTTTTCGAGTGAAACTTTGCCATCTTTTGTAGTCTCGTGATTTCCGATTCCTAAGTGATCGCTGACAGAATCGTAAATCGCGTCGCCGCCCATTACGGCACACAAAGTATTGATGCAGACGCCCACGTGATATTCGCCCACTGGCTCTGATTTATATTGGGTATAGAAAGTAGAGACTGCGGTAACTTCAGCAGCTTCAACTTCGATCTTTTCTGCAATTTTTTCGATGCCATCTTTAGTGACATAGCCGTAGATGGATTGAACAAAGTGCAATAACGGCATGATGGCAGAGCGCTTGCGTGGATAGCGAGCAACGATAGAGTCCATGATGGCTTCTTGTTCTGTTGTAAATGCCATTAGCGATCAACACCACCCATCACAGGATCGATAGAGGCAACTGCGCCAATAATGTCGGCAATCATTCCGCCTTCGCTCATTGCTGCTGTGCTCTGTAAGTTATTAAAGGATGGTTCGCGGAAGTGAACCCGATATGGATGCGTTCCGCCATCAGAGACCAAGTGAACGCCAGTTTCGCCACGTGGGGATTCGACAGTTGCGTAGACCTGTCCGGCCGGGACGCTAAATCCTTCGGTAACTAATTTGAAGTGATGAATAAGCGCTTCCATGGATTCGCCCATAATTTCGCGGATGTGATTGAGTGAATTACCCATTCCATCGCCACCCACAGAAAGTTGTGCTGGCCAAGCAATTTTCTTGTCGGCAACCATTACTGGCGCTCCCGCAAGATTTCCTAATTTGTCACATGCTTGTTCAATGATGCGTAGTGATTGTTCGAGCTCTTGCATGCGAATGAGAAATCGTCCGTAGACATCGCAGGTATCAGTTGTGATGACATCAAAGTCGTAATTTTCGTAGCCACAATATGGCTCGGTCTTACGTAGATCCCACGGCATGCCAGCCGAACGAAGAACCGGACCTGTCACTCCGAGAGTGATGCAACCTGCAAGGTCTAGATAACCAATTCCTTGTGTGCGCTTCATCCAGATGGAGTTGCCGACAAGCAGCTTCTCATTATCCTTAAAGTTGTGGCGAAGTTCTTTTACCGTCTCGCGAATCTTGGTAACTGCTCCGAGCGGAATATCTTGCGCCACTCCGCCGGGACGGATGTACGCCATATTCATGCGTAAGCCAGAGATCATTTCGAAGAGATCGAGGACTTTCTCGCGCTCGCGGAAAGCGAAGATCATCGGTGAAAGGGCGCCGAGTTCAAGTGCGCCGGTGCCGAGTGCAACCATGTGGGAAGAGATGCGATTGAGTTCCATCATCATGACGCGAATAACGCTGGCGCGCTCTGGGACATCATTTGTAATTCCGAGGAGCTTTTCAACGCCAAGGCAGTACGCAGCTTCGTTAAAGAGTGGAGCTAGGTAATCCATGCGCGTGACAAATGTGACGCCCTGAGTCCATGTGCGGTACTCGGTATTTTTCTCGATACCAGTATGCAAGTAACCAATACCTGCGCGAGCTTCAGTAACAGTCTCGCCTTCGAGTTCAAGAATTAAACGAAGAACGCCGTGAGTAGATGGGTGTTGTGGGCCCATGTTAATGACAACGCGCTCTTCTTTCGTCTGACCAATTTCGGTAACGAGGGAATCCCAATCTCCACCAGTTACAGAGTAGACGCGACCTTCAGTCGTTTCGCGTGAGGATGCTTCGGTTGTCACTTGTAAGACCTCCGCTCTGAAGGAGCCGGAACAGTTGCACCCTTGTATTCAATGGCGATTCCGCCAAGTGGATAATCTTTACGTTGCGGATGTCCGGGCCAATCATCAGGCATCAAGATGCGAGTGAGACCTGGATGTCCATCAAAAATAATTCCGAACATGTCGAATGTTTCGCGTTCGTGCCAATTGTTGCCGGCCCAGAGTTCAACAAGTGATGGCAAGTGTGGATCAGAATCAGGAATTGAAACTTCGAGACGAATTCGACGGTTATGTGTCATCGAAAGAAGTGGGTAAACCGCGTGAAGTTCACGGCCAGCCTGATCTGGATAATGCACACCGTTAACACCAAGGCAGACTTCAAAGCGAAGAGATTCGGTATCACGAAGGATGCGTGCAACATCGACAAGACGTTCGCGCTTTACATGCAAAGTTAGTTCACCGCGGTCAACAACTACGCGTTCGATTGCATCTGAAAATTCTGGATAAGCGCGCTCTAAATCATCGGCGACGCTGTCGAAATAGCCACCATATGGGCGCTCGGTTGAACCCGAATCAATAGCAGTACGCACTAGGCCACCAAAGCCGGAGGTATCTCCCGTTCCGCTGACGCCAAACGAACCCTTTTGCGTTGAATCACTCATGCGAGAAGGCCCTTTAGTTGGTGAGTTGGCTTAGCTGCCATTGCTGCTGCTTCTACCTCTGCAATGAGCTTTTCACGGTTAACGCCGAGTTTTTCTTGGCCAATAACTTCGTGCAACTTTAAAATCGCATCCATTAATTGTTCTGGACGTGGTGGACAACCTGGAAGATAAATATCTACTGGAACAACGTGATCTACGCCCTGAACAATGGCGTAGTTGTTAAACATTCCGCCGGAAGATGCACATGCACCCATCGCAATAACCCATTTAGGACCAGCCATTTGATCATAAATCTGACGAAGCACCGGTGCCATTTTATTTGATACTCGACCTGCAACAATCATGAGATCAGCTTGGCGAGGAGATGCACGGAAAACTTCCATTCCAAAACGAGCTAAGTCATAACGACCGCCACCGGCTGCCATCATTTCAATTGCACAACAGGCAAGACCAAAGGTTGCAGGCCAGAGTGAGTTCTTGCGCATGTAGCCAGCAAGACCTTCAACTGTTGTTAAAGCAAAACCACTCGGTAGCTTCTCTTCTAAACCCATTCTTAATCCCATTCCAATCCGCCACGTCGCCAGACGTATGCGTAAGCGACAAAGACGGTTCCGATAAAGATCACCATTTCAACTAAACCAAAGAGACCGAGTTGATCAAAAGAGACGGCCCATGGATAGAGAAAGACAATTTCAATATCAAAGACAATAAAAAGCATTGCAGTGAGGAAGTACTTAACAGGGAAACGTCCACCACCAGCAGCTTGAGGTGAGGGTTCGATACCGCATTCATATGCATCAAGTTTTGCGCGGTTGTAGCGCTTGGGACCTGTGAGTGCAGCGGCGACTACTGAGAATGCACCGAATCCAAAGCCGACGGCGCCGATAGCCAAAATCGGTACATAAGGGTTCACGATTAGGAAGTCTACGGGCTTAGGTGTGCGAGGAAAAACTGACGGGTAGGTCTAACAGCCTATTTTTGAGCGTAACCCATGTGAATTGCGACAATACCAAAGGTGAGATTCTGCCAGGTCACTCGCTGCCATCCGGCCTCTCTCATTAGCGCCGCCAAGCCCTCTTGATTGGGCCAAGCAATGATGGATTCTGCGAGATAGATGTAGGCATCAGGATTTGACGATAGGCGCCGAGCAATCGGAGGCAGGGCGCGCATCAAATAGCGCAGGTAGATATGTCTAAATATTCGATTTGTGGGCTGTGAGAATTCGCAGATCACAATTCGTCCGCCAGCTTTTGTTACTCGAAGCGCTTCTGCGAGCGCCGCCTTTGTATTCTGCGTATTTCGTAGACCAAATGAGATGGTCGTCACATCAAAGCGCTCTTTTTCGAAGGGTAAGGCAAGGGCGTCGCCCTGAGTAAAGGCAAGATCAGGATGGCGCTTTCGGCCAGCATCGAGCATTCCGATCGAGAAATCTAGTGGGATGACCTTTGCCCCGCCATCTGCCAGTGGGCGGCTAGATGAGCCGGTCCCGGCGGCAATATCGAGGATTTCCATGCCGGGCGCCGGTGCAATGATCGCAGTAACTACCTTGCGCCAGGCTTTTGTGCGGCCCAGACTCAAGAGGTCATTGAGCAGGTCATAGCGTTTTGCCACGCCGTCGAACATCCGAGAGACGTCATCGGGTTCTTTATTGAGGCCAGCTCTACTCACTCGTACATTCTCTCGGGAGTAGGCTCCGACCACAAGTTAGACCAGTGAAGACCTGCAGAGATAGGAACTTTTAATGTCACAGATAGCCACATTGAAGGCGGTTGTTCTACCTACCCGAAGCGCAGTTTCCAACCTTGGACTTGTTCTTGGGGGAACCGTCTTTCTCGCTGCTATGGCGCAAATTTCACTGCCCGTTCCTGGTTCACCCGTCCCTATTACGGGCCAAACACTTGGCGCACTCTTGCTAGGCAGCGCATATGGCGCTTCGTTAGGTTTCTCGACTTTCGCTTTTTATATCGCTGCTGGAATAGCTGGCGCACCAATTTTTGCAGACCAGAGTGCAGGTATTGAACGCTTAACCGGTGCAACTGGTGGATATCTCGTGGGAATGCTTTTAGCATCATGGATTACTGGCGCGCTCGCAGGTCGTAAATGGGATCAAAAGATTGCAACAGTGATTCCTACGATGCTCATTGGCACAACTGTTATTTTCACCTTCGGTTTATTCTGGTTACATCAATCTACCGGCCAGTCATGGTCATGGACTCTTGAAAAAGGGTTACAACCTTTCATAATTGGTGAAGTTCTAAAGATTGCAATCGCAAGCACCGCTCTTCCTACAGTCTGGCGGTTTGTCTCAAAGCGTTAATTCGTTTTCGGAAATTTTATGGCGACAACAATTACTACCGAGATTCTCGGTGACCATCCAGCCCTCAGTTCTATCGCATGCAGCGAAGAATTCGCTACATCTTGGCTTCGCGGCGGCGATGGCCTCATCGGATTTGGTATCTGGAAATCAACCACCGTTAAGGGCCCAAATCGATTTAATCAGGCACGTGATTGGTGGCGTACAAACCTCAGCGCATTTGATATCCATAACAATGTGCACGGCAGTGGTACAGGTCCAATTCTTTTTAGCTCTTTCTCGTTTGATGAGAATGAGGAGTCCTACCTAGTTATTCCGCAGATAATTGTTGGGCAGAAGAGTGGAAAATCTTGGATTACCTGGGTGGGTAGTACAGAACAACCGTCACTGACTACTAATGTCGCTGAAATTTCACATCCTGCAATTACTTGGCAGAACGGTTCACTTAGCAACGATGAATGGAAGAATCGAGTTGCCACTGCTATCTCTAAGATAAAGAACGCTGAGCTTGAAAAAGTGGTTCTCGCACGTGATCTCACTGCAGATTCTGACTCCCCTATTTCTGCTCGCGCACTTATTCAAAACCTTGAAGCGAAGTATCCAACTACTTGGGTATTTAATGTTGCTGGACTTATTGGTGCGACTCCCGAGCTACTAGTCCGTTTAAGTAAATCTCTAGTTACCTCGCGCGTGCTGGCTGGAACGATTCGCATGACTGGGGATGAAGCGCGCGATATGGCACTTGCCGCCTCACTTGCTAAATCTTCTAAAGATTTAGAAGAGCACGAATATGCGGTTCGATCGGTTGCAGATGCCCTTGCGCCATATTGTTCCTCTACCAACGTCCCTGAATCACCGTTTGTTCTCCACCTTGCCAATGTCATGCACTTAGCTACAGATGTGACCGGTGTAGTAAATGACTCCGCAACTCCAGTAGATATTTTCACTGTTATTAACTCTCTTCATCCATCTGCAGCGGTATGCGGAACTCCTACCGAGGTTGCTAAGACGGTCATTAATGAATTAGAAGGAATGAATCGTTCGAGATATGCAGGGCCGGTAGGTTGGGTCGATTCCCGAGGTGATGGTGAAATCGGAATTGCTCTTAGATGTGGATTGTTATCAGAAGATAAGCGTTCCATCCGCCTCTTCGCAGGATGTGGAATTGTTGCTGGATCTATACCTGATGAAGAACTGGCAGAAAGTCAGGCTAAATTAAGTCCGATGCGCACCGCTCTCGAAACGCTCTGATAAATTTCTTTTAGCCCAGCTGCCATTTCTGCACGTTCCGGTACCTCAATTATCACAACATTCAAATTATTTTCATTTGCAGAAATAACTCGCGCAATATCTGATGGCGTTTTTACCTTCTCAACTTTAATTCCATAACCCGCAACCACTCGCTCCAGATTTACATTCTGAGGAGTTCCAAAGATCGTCTCAAAACCTTCAACGCCAGCCTGTGGCAAGGTAGAGAAGATGCCGCCGCCGTTGTTATCAATGATAAAAATAGTTAAATTCGCAGCTGTAGGAGCAACTAATGCAGAGAGGTCATGCATGAAGGTTAGATCTCCCAAGATGGCATATGTACGATCGAACTTTTCTGCGATTCCAAAAACTGTCGAAATATTGCCATCAATGCCGGCTAATCCTCGATTGGCGAAGACTGTGATGCCCTTTCTTGGCGCTGCAAATGCTTCGATATCTCGAATCGGGCGAGAGGAGCCAATAAAGAGAGCGGAATCCTCGGGCAGAAGCTCAGCAATAGTACGAACTACGGCGTGCTCGGAGAATGGATCAAGATTATGTAAGTCAGCATGAGCGTTCTTGGAAGCCAAATTCCAATTATCAAAGTATTGGCCCGAGAGATGCGCATCAAAGAATGGAAGAGTATGCAATTTCTGTTCAGCAGTCCGAGCGATGTCAATCGTAGCCATCCGTGGATCAATAACTATTTGAAGTTTCGCTTCATTGATAAATGCATTAATACTTCGCGACAACGTTGTTCGACCTATAACAATGACTTGATCAGCTTTTAGTGCACTGCGGATACCCTCATCAGCAAGGATGATAGAGGCGTGGGCAAGTGCTTCTGGGAATGAAAGCGGGTCCTCAGCAATTATAGGAACGCGCAGACCCGCTAGTGCCTCTCGGATCTCTTCTACGCTAAATGTTCCACGATCGTGACCGATAACAATCGCAGAACCTTCAGTGATTGGGATGGCATCACAACTCTCCTTCTTTGGAGAAACAGGCGCAATCTTTATTCCCGCTAACCAATCTTTGGAATCTGAAGGAAGTAAGGGTTCATCAAATTGCATATTGAGATGAACCGGACCACCAACAAGTAGCGCAGCAACGTCGATTGAATGAGAGATATCGTGACTCTCAATATCCCCAAAAATATTGCTCTGATTTGTTGTCTGGTTTGCACCGGTTGAACGTAATCTCGCAGGTCGGTCCGCAGTGATTACCAATAATTTGTTAGCACCGTGGTGCGCTTCAAGAATTGCTGGGTGATAGTTGACGGCTGCAGTTCCGCTAGTGCATATAACTGCCACATAGTGATTTGTAGCTTTTGAGATTCCAAGCGCAAAATAGCCGGCGCCGCGTTCATCAATTTTGACGTGCAGGTCTACTAGCCCCTTTTTGCTTGCTTCGTAGAGTGCAATAGATAGCGGTGCATTTCTTGACCCTGGAGATAAGACAAAAGTATTAACACCGCATTCGATGAGTGAACGAACTGTTGTCCGGGCGAGATCAGTTGATGTGCTCAATTGACCCACCCCTTAACCTCTTCGCTCAGTGCGTTCTCCCAAACTTCAATAACTCTATTCTCCCACCAAGCTACGCGTTCTGGCGAAGCCTGGTACTTAGCGAGAAGTTCAGGGTTAGGTTCAACTCTCTTTAACTCAATCACGCCGTTAATGGGCCTTGGCGATGGTTTAACAATATCTTCTACTAGCAGAGCGGTAGTTCCGAGGCCACACGCGTACTCCAAAGAATCCAAGGATGCAGCTAGTGCGAGCCCATGAGTTATACCGATGCCAGTATCTACAGCACTAGAAATAACGGTTGGAAGACCAATGTCTGAAATTATTTTTCGTGCATCCGTGATTCCGCCTGATGGGGCCCACTTCATAATTGCAATATCTGCGAAATCAGAGATTGATGTGAAATCACTACCGATGAATTTACGGATTGATTCATCAACCGCAATCTTCATAGGTACTTCACTTTTAAGAATTGCTAAATCTTCCAAGTTCTCGCATGGCTGTTCGATATATTCAAAAACGCTGCCAAAGCGCAGGAAATATTCATGCAGGTACTTACGAGCTTGCGTGAGAGTCCAGCCGCCATTGATATCAAGGCGAATCTTGGCATCGGGGACTTCATCTATTACGGCTTCAAGGCGATCTGCATCGCTCTCAAAGTCATTTACCTTCATTTTTATAGTTGTGCACCCTGGATAGTTAAGGAGAAATGACTTCACTGCCTCCGGCGCAATTCTGGGAAGGGTTGCATTGATGCTAATACTTGTCCGCTTTAACTCAGGCCAAGGTATGTATGCACCTTCAATTGCAGCGCGCAACCAGTGGGCTGCTTCTGTAGCTGTGTATTCAACAAAAGGAGCGAATTCAGACCAGCCGCTAGAACCACGGAAGATAAGCGCTTCGCGAACACTCACTCCACGAAAATCTGTCTTCGTGGGAATCGCAACAACGACGCTATCTCGAAAGATATCCCGCAATGCGAAAGTTGATGTCATGAAATTTACGGACGCTTGGGGAATTTGCTGAAATCAGGATCGCGCTTCTCTTGATAGGCGTTGCGACCTTCTTGCCCTTCTTCTGTCATATAGAACAGAAGTGTGGCATCGCCGGCAAGTTGTTGTACTCCTGCAAGTCCATCATCTGCGGCGTTCAGTCCAGCTTTAAGTAAGCGAAGTGCCATAGGTGAATGGCGCAACATTTCGCGACACCAACTGACTGTCTCTGCTTCAAGTTCTGCAACAGGTACAACAGTGTTAACGAGGCCCATATCTAAAGCTTCAGCCGCATCATATTGGCGACACAAGAACCAAATTTCACGAGCCTTCTTCTGACCGATGTGCGCGGCAAGTAAACCTGCTCCGTATCCGCCATCGAAGGAACCAACCATTGGGCCGGTCTGACCAAATTTTGCGTTATCGCCAGCAATAGTGATGTCGCAAACGACATGTAGCACATGACCGCCGCCAACAGCCCAACCTGCAACCATTGCAACAACTGGCTTTGGTAGGCGACGAATTTGAATTTGAAGATCCAGGACATTAAGTCGCCCAATACCCTTTTTAGCTAATTTATCTTCGCCAAGATATCCATCATCTCCGCGAACGCTAACGTCTCCACCAGAACAGAATGCTTCAGTTCCTGCGCCTGTAAAAATAATTACGCCGACTTCATCATTGTCGCGAGCTAAATTAAATGCTTCTTGTAACTCAAATAGAGTTTGAGGGCGAAACGCATTGCGAACATCTGGTCGATTGATTGTTATCTTCGCCATTCCATCAGCCGTCTGATAGAAGATGTCAGAGAATTTCTCGCCGCCTTCGCCAGTTTTCCAAGCAGGAATTGTGCGGTCACCGGGTTCGCGCTTAAATGGCTTGCTCACATCTACTCCAATTTTTCAGGATTCTTATGGATACGGATAGCCTACGGGGGTCATGAACGAAAATCATCCGCGCTTAGTTGCGTCCATCTCACCTGAGTGGTCGATTCCACAGGTTGCAGACGCTCTATCCCGCGCACTTGCCGGAGATGGTCCAGCCCTGGCCGCCGCCCCAATTTCACAACAGAGCGTTCCTGCTGAAATTAGCGTGGTTGTTCCAACGAGCGGATCAACGGGTGCACCAAAAGAAGTTGCATTCACTTCTGCAGCGCTTCTTGCTTCCGCGCGAGCCGCACATAAATTTCTTGGAGCAGAACCAGGTGAGCAATGGTCCCTCCTACTTCCGGTTAATCACATCGCTGGCATCAATGTTTTAGTTCGTGCACTTGAGTTAAGTGTTCCGGTTGTTGGAATCGAAGATGCTGCTGCTTACACGGCAATTGTTCCCACTCAATTGCATCGCGCGTTGCATGGAGATCAGCAATTACTCTCACATCTACAAGGGTGTAAAGCAGTTCTAGTTGGTGGAGCTGCCGCTTCTTCACATCTGTTAGAGAGCGCGCGTAAGGCAAATATTTCAGTGCTCACCACATATGGCATGACCGAGATGTCAGGTGGTTGTATTTATAACAACCAACCCCTTTCTGGAGTAGAAGTAAAAATCTCTGCAACCGGAAATATTCAACTCCGCGGCCCCATGATGGCGGCCGGATATCTCAATAATTTGAGTGCATGGAAAAATGCCACTGAAGATGGTTGGTTTACGACCAGCGATCTCGGTGAATTAGTGGGTAAAGAAATTCGTGTCACAGGAAGAAGCGATGATCAAATCATCTCCGGCGGTGAAAAGATATCTTTAGGTGCGGTAGAGAAGTTCTTAAGCCAGGAGTTCCACGAACAAGAATTTATTGCATGCGGAGTTCCTGATTTAGAGTGGGGAACAAAGCTTGTCCTACTCAGTAATTTAGATATCAATATTGAATCAGTGCGCGATAAATTGAAGAATTCCCTCGGAGCACATGCGGTACCAAAGGGCTTTTTAACGGTTGAAAATTTGCCCCTCACCTCTTTAGGAAAGCCAGACCGAACAATTGCCCGTGAACTATATTTAGCAGCGAATTAAGGAGACCGATGAAGAAATGGATTGATGGTGCGCGCCCGCGTACTCTGCCAGCGGCCATTGCTCCGGTGCTCGTAGGTACTTCACTTATAGCTACAACGGATCTTGCCTTCCAATGGCTAAATGCTGTACTCGCATTGTCTGTCTCGCTCTTGCTCCAAATCGGTGTGAATTATGCAAATGACTATTCCGATGGAGTACGAGGTACAGATGAGGTTCGGGTAGGTCCAGTTCGTCTTACGGCCTCTGGATTAGCTAAGCCTCAAGCAGTCAAGAACGCTGCTTACTTAATGTTCTTTCTTGCTGCGGTATTTGGCGGATTATTAGCGCTGCGCACAAGTTTGATACTTATTTTCGTCGGCGCAATTGCAATTGTTGCAGCATGGGGATACACCGGAACAAGTAAGCCCTATGGCTATATGGGTTTTGGCGAACTCTCTGTATTTATCTTTTTTGGAGTGGTCGCAACGATGGGCTCGTACTTTGCTCAGAGCGAAATCATTAGTGGACGCGCATTTTTGGTATCGATTCCAATGGGTGCACTCTCTTGTGCAATTCTCTCCATAAACAACTTACGCGATCGCCCTAAAGATGCATTAGTAGGCAAGAGAACTGTTGCTGTTCGCCTGGGCGATCTCCGTGCTCGCGCACTTTTTGTGACTCTGTTGGCCTTCGCCCATCTCGCCAGCGCGGTAGCACTCTTCATCTCTCCCTGGACTCTGCTTACTCTGCTATTACTCCCCCTCACTCTCTCCATCGCTAAAAGTGTTCTTAAGGGTGCGGTGGGCGTTGAACTCATACCGTTGCTCGGCAAAACCGGGCGGCTACAGATGCTCTTTGCCTTGTTGCTATCGCTCGCCTTCATTATCTAAATCAGGTTAGACTTTTCCTATGCGCATTCTTCCCATCATCATAACTTTTGCAGTAACCCTGTATGCCCTCTTTGACTGTGCGCGCACTCCCCAAGAATCAGTAAGAAGTCTGCCTAAGTGGGGTTGGTTATTGATTGTCATTCTTCTCTCCCCGTTAGGGTCGATAGCTTGGCTCTTTGCTGGGCGTCCGAAGCGAAATCCTGGTTCCGGAAATAATCGTGGGTCTGGTGGGCCTCGTCGCCCAATTGCACCAGATGACGATCCTGATTTCTTACGTAATCTCTAACTACAAACCAGAGTATGTATGGCGACCAGATCCCCACACATTTACATATACGTAGTTGAACAAGAAAGTTGAACCTGCGAAGAGGCATAGCCATGCTGCGCGACGTCCGCGCCAACCAATAGTTACGCGAGCATGCAAATAAGCGGCGTAAGCAACCCAGGTAATAAATGCCCAGGTCTCTTTTGGATCCCATCCCCAATAGCGTCCCCATGCAGACTCCGCCCAAATTGCACCAGCGATTACTGCAAAAGTCCACAATGGAAATACAAATGCAACAAGACGATATGAAAGTTGATCGAGAACATCTAGCGATGGCAAGCGGGTTGCCCAAGGTGTGCGTGGGCCTTTACTCTCCATGTTATCCAAATATAAATAAGTTGCTGCAACACAATTAGCTAGTAAGAAAACTCCGCCGGAAATTATTGCCGCTGATACGTGAATTGCTAACCAAGTGGATTTAAGAGCTGGAACAAGTGGCGCACTGGGGCGATACAGAATGGTGATGGCAGTTCCAAGAGTCAATAAAACTGCGATAACTACCGGAAGTCCTAACCAACGAATTTTGAATTTCCAGAGCGCAAAGAGGTAAGCGCCAGAGAATGCGAGTGCGCCAGTAATCGAAAATTCATACATATTGCCCCAGGGGACACGATGGGCCGATACTCCACGAATAATTACACCCGCAAAGAGAATCAAAGTACCAAGAACCATCATCGCTGATCCGATCCGACCAGATTTAATAGTGCGGCTGAAATCAAACTTGGTATCTAAACCAACGTTACGAACAGAGAATGCAACTTCGATTGCATGGGCGATGAATGCAATTGTGTAAACCACCATAGAGGAATAGATCAAGTAGTTAGAGAGGTAGGCGTAATTTGTTGAACTCATACAACTCTCCCTTTTTCTAACTCGCTCTTTAGCGAATCGATTTCATCTTGCAAGCCTGGTAAGCCATTCTTTGCTAATCCTGCCAACGTCACTTTGCTATCTACCTTTACCCAGATTCTGCGTTGCCGAGTGAAGAGTGAGAGCAGCAGGCCAAGGATGGCAAGGATTGCTCCAATCAATGCGTACATCTTGCCTGGGTCATCGACGATTTGCAGGTTGACCCAAGATCGGTAACCGTCAAATGTGATGGAGCCCTCGCCGAAGTCATAGCTCTCGCCTATTTTCATTTGCTTCAGCCCGATTTTTTCCATCTTGGATGTATCGAGGCGATAGACCGATTGTGGCTCTCCGGAATCTAATCCGAGATCACCGCTCCACGAAGAGAGCAAGAGTCTGGGGTCAAGTGCCTCAGGAAAGGCTGAGCGTGCTCCTCCAGTAGAGCTGCGCGAATAGGTAGGAACAAACGAACCGATAAATCCAATTTGCGGAGACATGTCAGGCAATTTAATTGCACCTGTGGAAGTTAGGTTGCCATCTTGTGGCAAGAAGATAACAGGGCCCTGAAAAGTTAATGCACCAGATTTATCTCTCACTGTGACAACTGGAGAATATCCGTTAGCTTGCAAATAGACCTTGGTGCTGCCAAATGTGAGGGGTGAATTAACTCGAATTGAATAATTCTTAACCTTGCCACCAACTGGATTTTGAGTAGAAACTTTGAGCAGATAATCAGTTGGGGCGTTTGTAGCAACGTTATAACTCGCATTAAAACTTGTTACCGTCAACGAAAAAGGAGTCAATGTATTCTCATTTTGAAACTTACCGAAAGATAAGTTGTCATACGAGGTTGGTGCATTAATAAAGCGCTCACCTACATTAAGAATTGCTTCGCCCTTCATTCCATAAAGACCGCCTATTGCAACGGCGACGAGAATAAGAATAAGTGAGAGGTGAAAGAGCAAATTGCCACTTTCGCGGGAGTAGCCCTTCTCTGCTGAAATTGAATCAGCCTCGCGGCGGATTCGGAAGTGCTTCTTGCGCAACCAATTTTCAGCGGCAGCTAGTGCCAATTCTTTTTCGATTGCCACTTCAGTATATGAATCCATGCGATCGAGAAATCGTGGAGTGAGCGGTGGCTCTGATCGAGTGGCTTTAAAATGTTCTAGCGTACGAGGCAGAACGCATCCGATAAGTGAGATAAAGAGAAGTAAATAGATTGCGCTAAACCATGGCGAGCTATAGACATCGAATAGCCGCAGACGGTCCATCCACGCCGAGAGTGTGGGATCGGCTGCGAAATATTCCCGCACTTTCATAGGGTTCTGAGAGCGTTGGGGAAAGATAGAACCAGGAACAGAAGCAAAACCTAGGAGTAGAAGCAGAAGTAGAGCTGTTCGCATACTTGTGAGTTGACGCCACATCCATCTAAAAGTTCCAGATGTATCAAGTTCGGGTGTAGTTGCCATTTAAACAATCACTCCGAAACCTGAGATGAGCGAGCGAAGGGAGTTCATAAAGTGATCCCAGAGCCCAGTAATTTGGAGTAGTCCAATTAAAATGAGAAAAGATCCACCAAAGCGAGTGAGGAAATTTCCACGCCTGGAGATGAAGCGACGAAGTTTTGTTGACTGATCAAAGAAGATTCCCACAAGTACAAATGGCACACCTAATCCGATGCAGTAAATTAAACTTAAAAATGCTCCTCGAAGTGCACTGGAACTTTGGAAAGAGAGAGTTTGAACTGCACCTAGTGTTGGGCCGATACACGGCGTCCAGCCAATCCCAAAGAGGAAACCTAAAATTGGTGCGCCAACTAGTCCCGCTTTAACTTTCCATTGTGGCTTAAACGAGCGGTAAAAACGTTGGTTAAAGAGAAAAATGATTCCCATTGCAACAGTGAGTGCTCCTAAGAGAATACTGAGCCAGCGAGAGTTAGTACTTATGGTTGCCCCAAGAGAACCAAAGAGCGCACCATAAGAGATGAAGAGAAGCGAAAATCCAAGAACGAAGAGGATTGATCCAAGTGCAACGCGGCTCTTGCTTCGAACTTCACTCATGCCTGCAGCGTAAGAAAGGTATCCAGGAACGAGTGGTAGGACGCAAGGAGAGAAGAATGAGATCAGCCCAGCAATAAGTGCCACGATTGAAGCAATGAGAAGATTGCCATCGAGAACTTGATTTGCAAAGAAATTATCCATTAATTGCAGATCCCGTCACTTCTTCAAGAACTTTACGAAATCCCGCAACTGTTGTGGCTCCGCTTATTCGCGCAGCAATTCGCCCTTGATTATCAAGAATTAACGTTGTGGGTATCGCATTAGGGGTCAATGAACCACGGAATTTAACGATAAGTGAGTCATCAATAAGGGTGGGAAAAGTTATGCCAAAACGCTGGGTAAAGGAGCGAGCAGAAGAGAAATTATCTCGAGTTAATATCCCAACAAATCTAATCTCTGGATTTTTGATGGAGAAATCTTGAAAAATTGGAGCTTCTGCTCGGCACGGAGCGCACCAAGAAGCCCACACATTTACCACTGTGACTCTGGTTTGATCAATCGTGTAGTTAGAGCCATCCAAGGTCTCTCCTGAAATTTTGGGTGCGCGCACTCGGTTTTCTTCTGCGATGACTACTGCTGCACCACTACCCGAAACAAAAGACTTTTCACTTGCTTTGGATAAGCCGCCGCTGCCACAACTTGTTAAGAGAAGTGTCGATATTGCAATCCCGGCAATTAGTTTTTTCATTTTGAGGCAAGGAGATGTTTCGCAGGCTCATGATACGAGACTCCTTCTATTGCACCATCGTTATCTAAATGAAAACTTGTTACAGAAGCCAATGAACACTCGCGCTTGCGGGGATCGTGCAAAAGCCTGCGTCCTTCTACCGCTGAACGCAATATCCAAATAGGTAATTGGTGCGAGACAATAAATGCATCCTTGCCGTTTGCAGCGTCTCTTGCCGCGAAGAGTCCCTTTAACATTCTTTGAATCTGCTCTTCATATGGCTCTCCCCATGAAGGTTTTGCTGGGTTATAGAGATAGCGCCACATTTTAGGATGACGTAAGACTCCGCTTCCGAGTTCAAACTTCTTCCCTTCGAAAATGTTCGCCGCTTCAATTAGATTTTCGTCGGTCGTAATAGGAAGGCGATGAATCTCTGAAATTGGCTGTGCAGTCTCTTGCGCACGTTGCAGTGGTGAAGCGTGAATCGCACCAACCGAAAGCGGTTTCGACCATTCAGCAACTGTTGTAGCCATTTCTTGACCGCGCTGAGAGAGTCTCCATCCGGGTTGGCGACCGTAGAGAATTTTTTCAGGGTTCTCTACCTCGCCATGGCGAAGGACATGAACCGTTGAACCCATGCGCTCATCATATCTGCGCCAATAAGGGCCTTAAAAACGAATTGAGCCTGCTAGCGAGTTATTGTTAGCACATGGCTCTCCCACAGAAGCGAGTCGCATTCTTCGATGTAGATAACACGATTCTGCGGGGATCATCCCTATATTTCCTTGGTCGTGGAATGTACCGAAGGGGCTACTTCACTAAGCACGACATCGCTAACTTTATGTTGGCTAACTTGCGCTTCCGACTTCGCGGTGAGGATGCAGTTGAACTCGATAAATTTAGAGATGCCGCCCAAGTTTTTATCGCAGGCCATAAAGTTGATGACCTGCAGGATTTAGCAAAAGAGGTCTACGACCAATATGTCTCTCCAGCACTGTGGGAGGGCACGATTGATATTGCTAATCAACATATGGCCGACGGAGATGAAGTTTGGCTCGTCACAGCTACGCCGACAGAGATGGCTGAATTTATTGCTCATCGACTTGGTTTCACAGGTGGTCTCGGGACTCGCGCAGAAATAATCGATGGCGTTTACACCGGCAAACTTTCAACTCCGGTCTTGCACGGTAAAGAAAAGGGAGTGGCCGTTCGTAAACTTGCCATTGAGCGAAACTTTGATCTATCCATTTCTTATGCTTACTCCGATAGCCATCATGACATTCCATTGCTTGAAGCGGTGGGTAATCCGCGCGCAATCAATCCAGATACTCTCCTACAGCTACGTGCTATTCGTGATCATTGGCCAATACACGACTATCGACGTGCTCGCAGAATGAAAGCCTTCTTCGGACCCATCGCCGCTCGCGGACTTGCAGTTATCGCCTTTTTAGCTCCTCGAAAGCGTGGTCAACGCACCTAACAAAACCTCTGTAAAGTAAGCCAGTTATGTCGACGACCTCCTTTGCAGATGAGCTCCGTGCTCGCAGTGATGAATCTATTCGCGCGCTCTTCGAGCTTCGCCCCGACTTGGTCACTCCTGTCCCATCAGACTTTTCAGCGCTTGCCGCGCGCGCAAATTCCGCCCCCTCTCTGATTCGTGCGCTAGAAAACCTCAATAAGGTTGCAATCGATCTACTTACTGCGATGTGTATTTTGGATGAACCCTTTGCGAAGTCTGATCTTGTCGCACTGACTGATAAGGCACTAACCCCAGAAATTGAAGAACTTCTCCTTCGTGCAATGATTTATCAAGATGGCAACAAATTTCGACTTGTTGGAAATATTCGTAATCTCATCGGTGATGAACCTGCAGGTCTAGGCCCTCGCCTCCCAACAAATCTCAAGATTGATTTTGCCCTCCTTAATCAAGCACCAGATGGCGCAATAGCAATGCTAGAGCGCTTAATGTGGGGACCTCCACGTGGACAACTCGGAAACTTGAAGAAGCCCGGCCCAGCAATTTCGTGGCTCCTTGAAAATCACTTCTTATTAGCAATGGATTCCCAAACCGTAGTACTGCCTCGTGACGTTGCGATGCATTTACGTGGCGGAAAGATTCACAAGGAACTCACTCTTGCGGCACCAAAATTGCAAGGTACTCCTCGCAAACAGAAAGAGGTAGATCGCGCCGCAATTGCAAATGTCTCTTCGTTCCTGCGTTGGTGTGAAGAACTTGCGCACCACTGGTCAGATGAACCCCCGGTCGCACTACGTTCCGGTGGACTTGGCGTTCGAGATCTAAAAAAGTGTGCCGACCATCTAGGAATCGATGAGAACTGCGCTGCATTTGTTGCTGAACTTCTTTATATCGCTGGCTTAGTTGTCATAGATACTGATGATCAAATTCTTCCTACAACTAATTTTGATCTCTGGCTGACCCGAGATTTAGAGGAACGTTGGCACGGAATTGTCTCGCTCTGGCTCGAAACCTCTCGCGTGAGCGGGTTAGTCGGAAAGTCTGAAAGTAAAAATATTGCGCCACTAGGTCCAGAACTAGACCGCGCTGGTTTACCGGCAATTCGCCGTTCAGTATTGCGCTTACTTCAACAGAATCTCGAAATTGATCCAGCTAACGATTCCATCAATGAAGTTCTTAGATGGAGCGCACCACAGCGATTCAACAAGGATTACATCGAATGGACACTTCGAGAAGCTGAATGGTTAGGGCTGACCGGCCAAGGAGGCCTCTCTACTTTTGGCGATTCACTCATCAACGGCAGCGAAGATTTAGGCATTCAATCCGCCCTACCTAAACCTGTTGACCATATTTTGATTCAATCAGATAACTCCGCAATCGCTCCAGGGCCACTGACTCTTGAACTCTCTAACATGATTGGCACGATTGCTGATATTGAAAGCAGAGGCGGCGCTACTGTCTATCGCTTTAGCGAAGCATCCATTCGTAGAGGATTAGACCACGGACAGACTGGCGATCAAATAAAGGATTTCCTTAAGAAGACTTCAAAAACACCAGTGCCACAGCCACTGGAATATCTCATTAACGATGTCTCTAAACGCCACGGAAAATTGAGAATCGGCACCGCCTCCTCATACCTCCGTTGCGAAGATGAAGGATTAATTGCACAAATTCTTCACGATAAGAATTTGGATCATCTTCGTTTGCGCAAACTCGCTGCACAAGTACTAGTAACTGATACTGATGCTCATGAAGTTATGACAACACTTCGTGAATCTGGCTACCTACCTGCCGCTGAAAACGGAACTGGCATTTTAGTTTCAGCTCCTGCAGTACGTCGTGCTAAATCTAGACCTCGACCACCACGGATTCTTAGTGATCAATCAACACCGTCAGATGTGGTTCTCACTTCCGCCGTTCGCGCATTACGTGCGGGTGAACGCGCTACTTCTCACAAACCGAGAGATGTTCCACGAACCACTGCAAATGAAACTTTAGATTTACTTCATCAATATATCGAGCAACAGGCGAGCATCACTATCGGGTATGCGGATACCAACGGCGGGGTCTCTAATCGAATTATTGACCCAGTTTCGATTTCGTTAGGCACCCTTCTTGCGCGAGATCACGCGAGTGGCGAGCTGCAATCCTTCCGAATTCCTCGAATTACCGGCGTGAGCCTGGTGGAATAAGAGAGAATTAACCATGACTTTCATCGCAGACTTACAAGCTCTCGTCGAGTGCCAATCGCCGACCGAAGATCTTGCTGCTTGCACACGTGTAGTTAATCTTGCAGCAGAAATTGCCGCGCGCGTACTGGGTTCACCAGCCCAAGTAATCGATGAAAAAGGACGCCCAGTTTTCTGGTGGGGATCGAAAGAACCAAAGATTGTTCTCCTTGCACACCTAGATACGGTCTGGCCTCATGATTCATTTGATCCGCTCTGGTCTATTGAGGGTGATATTGCACGAGGTCCAGGAATATTCGATATGAAAGCTGGATTCCTGCAAGCGCTTTATGCAGTTGCAGAAATTCCACATGCCGAGCAATCCCTCGCCATCATTGCAACAACAGATGAAGAAGTTGGCAGCCAAACATCGCGCGAGCTCATTGAACGAGTAGCAAAGGGCGCTTCGGCGGTTCTCGTTCTTGAAGCATCACTACGCGGCAAGGTAAAGACTGGTCGCAAAGGAACAGCGATGTATCGGATTGCCATCACTGGTCGGGCAGCACATGCCGGACTAGAGCCTGAAAAAGGTATCAATGCAACTGCGGAAATTGCGCGGGTAGTCTCACAAGTAATTGCACTAGAGAATTCTGAACATGGCACCACGGTTGTGCCGACAACAATGCAATCAGGAACAACCACTAATACGGTCCCTGCACTCGCGACTCTTGATTTAGATATTCGCTCTTATTTACAATCAGAGCTTCTCCGCGTAGATACGGCAGTTCGTGGATTATCTGCATCACACCCTGAAGCAAAAATTGAGATAACTGGCGGAATGAATCGTCCACCACTTGAACCAAGCTCAACAATTAAACTTTACGAAATTCTTGAAAAAGTTGCTCAGAAAATTGGTATGCAACCTATTGGTCATGCCTCAGTCGGAGGTGCTAGTGATGGAAATTTCGCTGCTGCTGCTGGAGCGCCAACCCTAGATGGACTTGGTGCCGTAGGCGACGGAGCGCATGCACCACACGAGCAAATACATCTCTCCAGTGTTCCTGATCGCATCTCCCTACTAACTGCTTTTATTAAGGAATTAATTCGTGAGTGATGGCCCGTTAATTGTTCAAAGCGATAAAACACTTCTCCTTGATGTAGACCATATTCTTTCAGATGAATGTCGGCGTGCGATTGCCTCTTTTGCTGAACTCGAGAAATCTCCAGAGCACATTCATACCTATCGCTTGACTCCCCTTGGCCTGTGGAATGCACGTGCAGCTGGCCATGACGCTGAGGCTGTCATCGATATCTTGCTCAAATACTCAAGGTATGCAGTTCCACACGCACTTCTTGTTGATGTTGCTGACACGATGTCTCGATATGGTCGTCTTCGCCTAGAAGCGCACCCGGTGCATGGACTCGTTCTTGTCTCTAGTGATGCAGCTGTTCTCAAAGAAGTTACACGTGGCAAGAAAGTCGCCCCGATGCTCGGCCTTCAACTCGATGAAGAGACGATAGTTGTACATCCCGGTCAGCGTGGCTTCCTTAAGCAGGCGCTCCTTAAATTAGGTTGGCCCGCAGAAGACTTTGCAGGTTATGTTGACGGAGAACATCACGATATTGCCCTTGTGCAAGATGGTTGGTCTATCCGAAAATACCAAGAGTTGGCCGCCGAAGGTTTCTGGCACGGAGGTTCTGGCGTAGTAGTTCTTCCTTGTGGAGCAGGTAAAACAATTGTCGGAGCCGCTGCAATGGCACTTGCTCAAGCAACAACACTTATTCTTGTGACAAATACAGTCGCAGCTCGTCAATGGCGAGATGAGTTATTGAAACGCACGACTCTCCATGAAGATGAAATCGGCGAATACTCTGGCTCAAAGAAGGAGATCCGTCCAGTAACAATTGCAACTTACCAAGTAATGACAACTCGTAAACAGGGCCTATATGCCCACTTAGATCTCTTCGATGCCATCGACTGGGGTCTGATTATTTATGACGAAGTACATTTATTGCCCGCCCCTATCTTCCGCTTTACCGCTGATATTCAATCCCGGCGACGTTTAGGGCTTACCGCAACGCTGGTTCGTGAAGATGGAATGGAAGGCGAAGTCTTCTCTCTTATTGGACCCAAGAGATATGACGTTCCCTGGAAAGAGATTGAAGCTCAAGGATACATAGCGCCGGCGGATTGTGTTGAAGTTAGAGTCACACTAACCGATGCCGAGCGACTAGCTTATGCAACGGCAGAACCTGAAAACCGTTATCGCTTCTGTGCAACAACTCTAACCAAACGCAGAATTGCAATTGAATTAGCTAGAAAACATCAGGGTGAACAAGTTCTGATTATTGGCCAATACATTGACCAACTCGATGCCCTTGCTGAAGAACTCGGTGTTCCACTTATTAAGGGTGAGACGCCATTAAAAGAACGTGAACGACTCTTCGCTGCATATCGCACTGGAGAAATTACATGTCTGGTTGTCTCTAAAGTTGCCAACTTCTCTATTGATTTACCAGAAGCAACGATTGCGATACAGGTATCAGGCACATTCGGTTCAAGGCAAGAAGAGGCTCAGCGACTTGGTCGAATTCTGCGTCCAAAAGCTGATGGTCGCACTGCCCGTTTTTATTCTGTAGTAGCGCGCGATACGGTAGATCAAGATTTCGCCCAAAATCGCCAGCGCTTCTTAGCCGAGCAAGGTTATGCCTATCGCATCATTGATGCAGACGAGATATTGAATCCCTAAACCGTTCTGGATCTACTCGATAAAAATCGTGCATAGCTCCATTAATAAGAATGACTGGAACTTGCTCACCATACTTGGCTTCAAGTTCCAAATCTCCATCAATAAGAATTTTCTCAATTCCAAAAATGATTTCACTCTGTAACTCTTGGAGAACTTCTAGGGCGACATCGCATAGGTGACAATTACTGCGAGAGTAGATGGTGACTTGGATATCCATCATTTGCCCCTTTGAGTTACTTAATGAGCCTCTGCTTCCTCAAGAATAACTGAGCATTTCACGGTTAAGGGCGAATCTGGCTCCCACCCCTACTCGGCGACTGCTAGCGTTTCTTATTGTGAGACGCAGATCCTTCAGCCTGATGGCAGCCCTTATGGGTTTGCTGATCTGTGCGCCGATTCTCTCCGCTCCAGCACAGGCAGTATCGGTTCGTTCGATTCCAGCTGGCTGGGCTTATACCTACGGATCTGGAGTTATCGGAAAGAGCGCAGCGATTACAGCGCCACCAACAAACAAGAGTGCGAATATCGAGAAGAAGAGCACTTTTATTATCAACTACAACACAGTTCCACTTTCCTACCAGCCGGCAATACAGGCAGCCGTTGATTCATGGTCACAATATTTCTCTTCATCAGTACCAATTCGAATAGATGCGACATACGGGCGCCAATCTTCACTCGGCATTCTCGCCTCCTCTTCACCCGTTAAATTCTTTCTTGGTTCAACATTTTCTGGTGGACCCGATAACGACATTTGGTACCCATCAGCAATGGCTAATGCGCTTGCAAAGAAAGATTTAGATATTTCCAATCCAGAAATAACTATCAGAATTAATAGCAATATCACGCCCTTGTTATATTTAGGAACCGATGGCAAATGTCCTGCAGGTTTATATGATCTACAATCAATTATCATTCATGAATTAGCCCACGGCCTGGGTTTTATCTCCAACGATGACATCCTCTATGGTTACGGAAGCATTCAACAAGCAACGCCATTTGATGCATACGCGCAATTATCTGATGGCAGTCGTTTGATGGATTTAAATTCGCCATCCATTGAACTCGCTCAAGCACTCACCAGTAAATTAGTTTGGTCTGGGGCTCGAGGCATTGCAGCAAATAACGGAGTTAAGCCTTTGCTTTATACGCCTACTGATTATTCAAGTGGTTCTTCGGTCAGTCACTTAGATGATGCAGCTTTTCCTTCGGGTACTGTTAATGCAGTTATGACGCACCAGATTGATCCGGCTGAAGTTTTTCGAGATCCAGGTCCGCTAGCGGTTGCGATGCTCCAAGATATGATGACCAAACCACCTGCTGGAATCCCGATCGGAATCCCAACTGTTCCTCGCAATGTGAAAGCACTAGTGGGCGATAAATCGGCGGTTATTACCTTTGATCCCCCAACAAACGCCCGTACGGCGCAGGTCACTTCATATGAAATTAAGGTCACTCCTGGCGCCATCTCTAAGGTAGCCACAACAAGTCCAGTAACAATTTCTGGACTTAAGAATGGCTTCGCTTATTCATTCTCTATCACCGCCAAGAACGCACTAGGAACATCGGAAGTCGCTAATACAAATGCGGTCATTCCCCAAACCGGATGGAAGGCAACCGTCCTTGACTCTTCCGCAGATGCTAAGCACCTAGCCGTCGGTACTTACAATAAAGAGCCAGTGATTGCATATAGCGATAGCAAGAATGGTGATTTGAAATTAGCTACCTACCATGCCGGCCTCTGGTCTACGAAAGTTGTCGATGGCAACGCGCTCACGGGAGGTAAAACTCCTAATGATGTCTCAGGCAATATCTCGATGTGCGTTGGAAGTATTAATGGCACTTCTACGCTCAATATCTTTTATGCAGATCTCACGAAGAAGTGGTTGCGTTGGGCGGGATACGACGGACGCAAATGGAGTTACAGCATTGTCGATGGCAATGGATTAAAGATTCAGCCCTATCAAGAACCACTTCGAGTGCGTACCGCGAGTGATGTGAGCGTACATAGTTCGTGCGTTGTCACTCCATCTGGTTTACAAGTTTTTTATCGTGATGAGAGTCAAGGAATTCTCTTAGGCGCAGTTAAAGACGGCACAAAATGGCGTTACGAACTTGTCGATGGTGACCGCCAAACAGATTTCCGCACAACCGGAGATGTTGGATTCCATATGCAAGCCATATCTGTTGGCTCACGTGCTTACTTGCTGTACGACTCAGTGTTGAGCGTTAATACAAATACTAAGGAACCATTGCGAGGAGAGATACGCCTTGCTTATCGCGATAGCGCATATCCAGAGGATTGGAAGTACTTAACCTTAGATAGCAGCGGAAATGGATTAGCTGTGGCGGGCTTTGATGTAGCCCTCACTAATAATGGTAAGAGTCAGAGCGCTTCATGGTTTGCCTCCACAATTAACCCTTCGGTGCCAGATCAAATTCGATGGATCGATATGGATTCGGCACTTATGGGACTAGCCCCAACTTCGTTGTCAACAGAGAGATTTGGTGCACCTACTTCGCCATTAGCTCTAGATAACACTGGCGCAATTTTTGGATGCCAAGGTCGCTTATGTGCTGAAAACTTGGCAGACCAGAATATAACTTTGATTTCTGGGGGCAATTTCTCCAGCAAACTTGATACCAGTTGGATAACTCTTAATAAGAATAGATATGCAGTTATCAGTAAAGATAATAAGTTAACGCTACTTAAAGCCGCCTAAGGCACTAATACAAGATTGTAAATCGCGGTACTGCGACCTAAATCTGAAATTACAACAAGGCCAGTTCCGGCCTGCCAGATTCGATGAGTTACATTTCCTTTGAGCGCAAAGGCTGCTTTCAGCGTTTTCGCCTTGTTGTATTCAAGAACAACAGGTGTTGGAGTTTTTGCTTTCCAAGATGGAATTCCAATAATCGTTGTTTTTGAGATAAAACTCTTAAAAGTATATGAGCCAGCATTGATGACTGTGATTGCAGGTACTACAGCTAGTTTGATTGTTAAAGGAGCAAGCTCGGTGAAAATACCTTCAAAATTTGATTGCATAGAGAAAGATGTTCCATCGGCAAGATCTCCTGTTATTGAGAGAGAGGTGCTGCCTAAAGTAAGAACTTTGGGATACAACTCTTGCGTTGAATCGTATTGAAATGTCGATAGCAAAGTTCCGGAGGAAGATAACTTCCAGAGAATTAATCGATTAAAAGTTGCTGGCGCAGTGGTCGTCTCGACTGTTGCGCTATCCGGATTAAGAGTTGACTCAACAGGTGCGATTGCGGTCGGAGCAATAGGTTGCGAACTAGCTCCCATAACCCAGTAATTGCCTGCTTTATCGCGCACAATTGCGGTGGCAATATCGTCGAGCGCAGTACCTAAACGAACCTCCCATTGAAATACACCAGTGCTAGAAATCGCTGCGACATAACCATCGCTCTTTCCCAGTGCCGGCGTAGCTGTAGCGGACTCAACTGTTCCGACATAAACGATGCTTCCTGGAGCAGTGGTCGCCCCAAAGAATTGATCTCCGGCTGCACCCGATAGAAACACGGTGGCAATCGGTTTAGCGCTTACAACTTTTATAACTTTAGGAATTGGTGCAGCGGATGCATTTTGAAAAGTGATTAAAAGTAGTGAAAAGACTGCGACAGCTTTTAGCTTCACGCCAATTCCTGTGAGCGATCACGGGCGGCGGTCATTGCTTTAAGAACTACATCTTCAAGGCCGGCATCGGAGAAACTCTTGAGTGCAGCTGCAGTGGTTCCGTTAGGGCTAGTGACATTTTCGCGAAGAGTGGTCGCGTCCTTGCCGCTCTCCTTTAGCATTCCTGCAGCGCCATAGATTGTTTGCACTGTTAGTTCTGTTGCAACCTCGGTACTTAAACCTAGATTTATACCTGCTTTAATCATGGCTTCAACAAAGGCAAAGAAATATGCAGGACCAGATCCGCTAAGAGCAGTCACCGCATCCTGAAGTGTTTCAGGGACGATTATTGCCTTACCCATAGTCGCAAGAACAGATTGAATGAATTCAACTTCAGTTTGTAGTACTGCGCTACCCTGTGAAATTCCAGCTGCGCCTTTTCCGATGAGCGCTGGAGTATTTGGCATAACTCGAATTACAGCCTTCTCTTTTCCAACTATTCTTTCAATGAAGTCGGTCGTTTTGCCGGCCGCAAAGGAGATAAGCAAGGCTCGCGGTTGAAGCGAGGAGGCAATCTCTGTTAGGACTCCCTCTAAATCTTGTGGTTTTGTGACTAGAAGAATGACCTGACAATCTGACGCTATTTCAGTATTGCTCTTGCGAGTTGCGCCATATCGAGCTGAAATCTCGGCTGCACGATCATCGCGCTTCTCTGAAAAACAGATATTGGTGGGTGTGACACCAGCTTGCAACAACCCCGCGAGTAAGGCCTCGCCCATATTGCCTACGCCAATAACACCTGTGCAGGTGCTCGCTAGGTTTAGTGACGAAGACATGTGACAAGTCTACCTAACCATTCATTTTCATGATGTGCGTTATTCATCAATTACCTCTAGGCTCTCACACTATGCCTGAGGTACAACCGAACTTTGCACGTGACTGGGTCGAGTTTTACGACCCTTCCAATCCTGCTGAGCTCTATAAGTGCGACCTCACCTGGCTTACCTCCAATTGGGAATGCATTTACGGTAACGGCTGCTGCGGCATAGATGAAGATAAGCCTGATGCGGGATGCTGTTCTGATGGTGCTTACTATTCCGATGAAGACGACGAGCTTCGAACCATGAAAGTTGCACAACGACTCACGCCAGAAATGTGGCAGTACTTCGATGAGGGACAACCTAAAAAGGGCAAAGGCGCGATGCGCATCTCTGAGGTTGGACTCGATGGAGATCGCAAGACTCGCAAAATTGATGATTCTTGTATCTTCTTAAATCGCGTTGGATATGAGCGTCCTGGTTACACAGGTACCTTCGGTTGCGTACTTCATCATCTTGCTCAAAAAGAAGAGATTCACTTTGTCGAAACAAAGCCAGATGTCTGCTGGCAATTACCGATTCGCCGAAGTTTTGAACAGCGCGAAATGGGAGACGGAACAATTTCCGTAAATGTAATTGGTGAATACGAACGTCTTGCATGGGGCGATGGTGGCGCAGATTTCAATTGGTACTGCACATCAAATACTGAAGCGCATGTCGGCAAAGAGCCGGTTTATAAATCCAATAAAGCTGAACTCGTTGCTCTCATGGGCGAGGCTGCCTACGGTGCATTGGTAGAACATTGTGAAAATCGTTTAGAGGCAATTGCCCTTGCTGCTGCGACTCAAAATAAGCGCAACTTGCCACTTTTTATCATCCATCCAGCCACTGTCGCTGCCAGTAAGTAATCTAGGCCTATGGCCAAAGCACCAGCTGCACCTAAAGATCCATTCCGTTGTGCGGAGTGCGGTTGGACTTCTGCAAAATGGGTTGGTCGATGTGGCGAATGCCAAGCATGGGGCAGCGTAGAAGAAGTTGCCGCACCTAAAAAGCTCTCACTTGTTGCTGGGCATGTAACTAGCGCAGCACTTCCCATTGGTGATGTAAATCTTGAGAACGCTAAAGCTCGATCATCGGGAGTCTCTGAACTCGATCGTGTTCTTGGTGGTGGGCTAGTTCCTGGCGCGGCAATCCTGCTTGCCGGTGAACCAGGTGTTGGTAAATCCACACTCCTGCTCAGTGTTACCGCTGAAAGCGCGCGCCAAGGAATAACTGCTCTTTATATCAGCGGTGAAGAATCAGCTTCGCAAGTTCGTTTGCGGGCAGAACGCTTGAATGCAATTGACCCTAATTTATGGCTCGCCTCCGAGAACGAACTAGGTGCAGTAATTGCACATATAGACGCGGTTAAGCCACAACTTCTTATCGTAGATTCAATCCAGACAATTGCTAGCGCTGGTGTTGATGGTGCGCCAGGTGGAGTCACTCAAGTTCGCGAAATTGCAGCAGCGCTCATTCGCATTGCTAAAGAGCGTTCAATTACTCTGATTTTGGTTGGCCATGTAACTAAAGATGGATCAATTGCCGGTCCCAGACTTCTCGAACACTTAGTCGATGTTGTTCTTAATTTTGAAGGCGAACGTCATTCGCGCCTCCGTTTAATTCGCGCAATCAAAAATCGTTTTGGTGCATCCGATGAAGTCGGTTGCTTCGATATGAATGAATCTGGAATCACCAGCCTTCCTGATCCCACAGGTCTATTTACCACCCGACATACAGAGCCGGTTCCCGGCACATGCGTAACCGTCACTCTTGAAGGTCGCCGACCACTTCTCGCTGAGATCCAAGCGCTAGTAAGCGCCGGCAACTCTGATGGTCGCGATTATGGTAATTCTCGCCGTGTTACATCTGGACTGGATAACCCGCGTACTGCCATGACATTAGCTGTCCTCGAACTCCGTGCAAATGTGCGAGTCTCTGGTCGCGATGTTTACGTCGCCACCGTGGGTGGAATGAAAATTGGTGAACCAGCAGCAGATCTTGCGGTTGCACTTGCAGTTGGCTCCGCCGCTAAAGGACTAGCGCTCCCTGCGGATTTAGTTGCGATCGGTGAAGTCGGTTTAGCTGGTGAGATTCGTAAAGTTACTGGCGCAACTCAGAGAATCCAAGAAGCTGCTCGTCTTGGATTTAAGAAAGCAATGGTCCCTGCAGGTAGCGATATTAAAGTTCCTGGTATTGAAATTATGGAAGTTGCGCGCCTTGAGCAAGCAATCGCTCGCGTCAAAATTAATTAGTTGGTTCGATAAGAACAAACGCGACCTTCCTTGGCGCAACACATCACCCTGGGGCGTCTTTATCTCCGAATTCATGTTGCAACAAACACCGGTCAATCGGGTAACGCCGATTTGGCACGAGTGGATGGAGCGTTGGCCTACGCCTGATGCGCTGGCCTCCGCACCAAAATCAGAGGTCATCAAAGCGTGGGGGCGCCTGGGCTACCCGCGCCGAGCACTTCGGTTGCATGAATCAGCAAAGATAATTGCGAAAGAACATGGTGGGATGGTTCCACGAGCTCGAGAAGATCTCATAGCGCTACCAGGCGTTGGTGACTACACCGCATCTGCAATTGCTGCTTTTGCATTTGGTGAGTCGGCTTTGGTGCTAGATATAAATATCCGTAGATTCTTCGCTAGATATTTTGATGGCGAACAATTTCCAAGTAGTGCACCGTCATTGGTAGAGCGCAAGATTCGTACCGAACTTATTCCGACTAAGCGCGGAGACACATGGGCTGCTGCAACTATGGAATTTGGAGCTTTAATCTGTACATCTAAGAGCCCTCAATGTAATGAATGTTTTCTCATTGATTCCTGCGCGTGGAGAGCGGCAGGCTATCCATTAATGGAGATAAAGCGCCAAGCAAAATTTGAGGGCAGTGATCGCCAATGTAGGGGCGTGGTTATGAAGGCACTGCGCGAAAAGAACCGTGTGAGTAAGGTGGCACTAGAGAAAGAATGGAACAATTATTCTCAACTTGAGAAGGCGCTAGAGACGCTAATTGCCGATGGCCTCATTGAGACCACCGGCAAAAGTTTTAGATTAGCGAGCTAATTAAGCAGAAGGTGCTTCTTCAGCTAAGTCTCCAGGAGTATCTGGCATGGCAGACTTCTGAGTACTTGTGAATACGAACTCTTCTTTCTCATCGACAGTGACAACATCTACGAGAGCAATCTCGCCTGCCTTGATATCTCCAAAGAGAATCTTCTCTGAGAGCACATCTTCGATTTCACGTTGAATACAACGACGAAGTGGGCGAGCTCCGAGCATAGGGTCATATCCACGCTTAGCAAGTAGTGCCTTTGCTGCAGTCGTGAGTTCGATGCCCATGTCGCGTGAACGTAAACGCTCATCCAAGTTAACAATCATGAGATCAACGATTTGAACAATCTCTGTCTCTGATAGTTGATGGAAGACGATGATGTCATCGATACGGTTAAGGAATTCTGGGCGGAAGTGAGTCTTGAGTTCATCGCTGACTTTGCCCTTCATGCGCTCGTAATTTCCAAGAACGTCATCGGCATTGTGGAAACCAAGTCCGAGTGTCTTTGAAATATCGCGAGTACCGAGGTTGGTGGTCATGATGATGATGGTGTTTTTGAAGTCAACGACCCGACCTTGTGAATCTGTGAGTCGACCATCTTCAAGAACTTGAAGTAGCGAGTTGAAGATATCTGGGTGCGCCTTTTCAACCTCATCGAAAAGTACAACAGAGAAAGGCTTGCGACGTACCTTCTCGGTTAGCTGTCCACCCTCGTCGTATCCGACGAAGCCTGGAGGTGCACCGAAGAGGCGGGAGGCGGTGTGCTTCTCTGAGTACTCAGACATATCCAATTGGATAAGTGCATCTGCATCGCCGAATAAGAATTGTGCGAGGGTGCGAGAAAGTTCGGTCTTACCCACACCGGAAGGACCAGCGAAGATAAAGGATCCACCTGGGCGCTTAGGATCTTTGAGACCTGCGCGGGTACGGCGGATTGCTTGTGAGAGCGCTTTAATTGCTTGATCTTGTCCGATAACGCGACGATGAAGTTCATCCTCCATGCGCAAGAGGCGAGATGTCTCTTGTTCGGTCAACTTAAAGACTGGAATACCAGTTGCGGTGGCCAAAACTTCTGCGATGAGTTCTTCATCGACAACGGCAACAACATCGAGATCGCCTGCTTTCCAAGCCTTCTCTTTCTCTGCCTTTTCGTTAATTAGGTTCTTCTCGTTATCACGAAGTGCGGCAGCGCGTTCGAAATCTTGAGAATCAATTGCTGATTCCTTCTCTTTACGAGCGTTAGCAATTTTGTCATCGTAGGCACGTAGCTCTGGTGGTGCGGTCATTCGACGAATACGAAGTCGTGATCCCGCCTCATCGATTAAGTCGATTGCCTTATCTGGAAGGAAGCGGTCAGAGATATAACGATCTGCGAGCGTCGCTGCGGCAACGAGCGCATCATCAGAGATTGAGACCTTGTGATGTGATTCGTAGCGATCGCGAAGTCCCTTGAGGATTTCGATGGTATGAGCAACGGTCGGTTCAGCTACTTGAATAGGTTGGAAACGACGCTCTAGCGCGGCATCCTTTTCGAGGTGCTTGCGATATTCATCGAGTGTGGTGGCTCCGATTGTCTGGAGTTCGCCGCGAGCGAGCATTGGCTTCAAGATGCTGGCAGCGTCAATTGCGCCTTCGGCCGCACCCGCGCCAACGAGAGTATGAATCTCATCGATAAAGAGAACGATATCTCCGCGGTTTTTAATCTCTTTGAGGACTTTCTTAAGGCGCTCTTCGAAATCTCCACGATAACGAGAGCCGGCAACAAGTGCACCGAGATCGAGTGAGTAAACCTGCTTATCCTTCAAAGTTTCAGGGACATCGCCCTTAACAATTGATTGTGCGAGACCTTCAACAATTGCAGTCTTTCCGACGCCAGGTTCACCGATAAGAACTGGATTGTTCTTTGTGCGACGAGAGAGGATCTGCATTACGCGTTCGATTTCTTTATCGCGACCGATAACCGGATCGAGTTTTCCTTCGCGTGCAGCAGCGGTGAGGTTACGTCCAAATTGATCGAGCACTAATGATGTTGAAGGAGTTCCTTCAGCTGGGCCACCAGTAGTTGCAGCTTCTTTTCCTTGATAGCCAGAGAGAAGTTGAATAACTTGATTACGAACCCGGGCTAAATCAGCGCCAAGTTTTACAAGTACCTGGGCGGCAACGCCTTCGCCTTCGCGAATGAGGCCAAGCAGAATATGTTCTGTGCCGATGTAGTTGTGACCAAGTTGAAGTGCTTCGCGGAGAGATAGTTCAAGAACTTTCTTTGCGCGAGGTGTAAAAGGAATATGTCCGGATGGGGCTTGTTGTCCTTGACCAATAATCTCTTCGACCTGCGAGCGCACAGCTTCGAGTGAGATGTTGAGAGCTTCCAGGGCCTTAGCGGCGACGCCTTCACCTTCATGAATGAGGCCAAGAAGGATGTGCTCAGTGCCGATGTAATTGTGGTTGAGCATGCGTGCCTCTTCTTGGGCCAGCACAACAACTCGTCGGGCTCGATCGGTAAAGCGCTCGAACATTTACATGCCTCCTATTAGTACTACCGGAATAACACTCTAAGCCTAATGCGAAGGGGCGGACCCCCGCTTACCCAGATATAGGGGTAGAACCAGCTTTAGGCTCAATTTATGCCCGATATCGGCGTAATTAGCCAGAGAACTCAGAGAAGTTTAAGCATTCGGGTATTGCCCAGGGTATTGGGCTTGACGCTTTCAAGGTCTAAGAATTCGGCGACGCCTTGGTCATAAGAGCGTAAGAGCTCGGCATAGACATCGGGATCTACTGGAGTTCCTTGAATGACTTCGAAACCATGGCTACCAAAGAACTCAGTTTCGAAGGTTAAGCAGAAAATTCGAGTTACACCAAGTGCGCGGGCACGTTCAATAACCGATTCAAGAAGTTTGTGGCCAATTCCTTGACGCTGATGATCAAGTGCAACAGCAACGCTTCGAACTTCTGCCAGGTCTTCCCATAAAATGTGAAGTGCAGCGCATCCAATCACTTTTTCATTTTCAATTGCAACTGAAAATTCTTGAACACTTTCGTACAAAGTCACTGTCTCTTTTCCGAGCATGCGACCAGGAATTGCATGAGTATCGATTAGTGTGCGAATTGCTTTTACATCGCTGGTGTGAGCTGGACGAATCTGAACTGACATGTATCGGCTTATTCTTCTGGCTTTACTAATGGGAAGAGAATTGTTTCGCGAATTCCAAGCCCGGTCAGTGCCATGAGTAGGCGATCTACACCCATTCCCATTCCGCCCATAGGAGGCATTGCGTATTCCATGGCTCGTAAGAAATCTTCATCGAGTTGCATCGCTTCAAGGTCGCCCTTTGCTGCGAGAAGTGATTGTTCAGTTAAGCGATCGCGTTGAATTACCGGATCAATGAGTTCTGAGTAACCAGTTGCAAGTTCAAATCCTTCAACATATAAATCCCATTTTTCAACTATTCCTGGGATTGTGCGGTGCGCACGAACAAGTGGAGAGGTATCAACTGGGTATCCCTTAACAAAGATTGGCTCATTGAGCTGGCCTTCTGTTACATGTTCAAAAATTTCTTCTGCAAGTTTGCCGGTAATCCACTTGGGATCAATTTTCATCCCTAGTTTGGTAGCAATTTCCTTGAGTTCCCCGTGTGAAGTTTGCGGGGTTACTTCGACACCAACGCCTTCAGTAATGAGATCAAAGAGATTGGCCTCGCGCCAAGTTCCGCCTAGATCTAACTGGCGGCCATCATGGTGGGTAACAACATGGCTACCAGCAACTGCCATCGCTGCGTTTTGTACGAGAGTACGAGTGAGATCTGCAATGGAATTCCAGTCACCGTATGCCTGATAGCTCTCAATCATTGCAAACTCTGGTGAGTGACTGGAGTCTGCGCCTTCGTTGCGGAAGTTACGGTTAATTTCAAAGACGCGCTCAATGCCACCAACTACACAGCGCTTTAAGAAGAGTTCGGGAGCAATGCGAAGAAAGAGTTCCATATCGTAGGCGTTGCTTATCGTCTTAAATGGGCGGGCAGTAGCGCCACCATGCATTACTTGAAGCATTGGGGTCTCTACTTCAATGAAGTCTTGTGCATTAAAAGTTTCACGCAATGAACGCATTACCGCGGGACGCAATCTAGCGTTAGAGCGAGCTTCAGGGCGAACAATCAAATCGACATAACGCATGCGAACGCGAGTTTCTTCCGAAAGTGGCTTATGTTCAACTGGAAGAGGGCGTAGCGATTTCGCTGCCATTACAAAAGAATTCGCAAGAATCGAGAGCTCACCGCGCTTAGAGGTGATAACTTCACCGGTGACGCTGACTAAATCGCCGAGATCTATCTCGCTCTTCCAGAGATCGAGAACTTCTTGACCTACTTTGTCGAGCGATAACATGGCTTGAAGTTCTGTGCCATCGCCCTCTCGAATAGTGGCAAAGCAGAGTTTGCCGGTATCTCGCTTAAAGATAACTCGGCCAGCAACACTTTCAATAATTCCGGTGGCGGTATCAATCGCTAAATCTTTATGGGTTTCACGAATTGTTTTAAGTGAGGCAGTACGTGGAACTGAGACAGGATAAGGCTCTTGGCCACGAGCAATAATGGCTGCCCTTTTTTCGTGGCGAATACGAAGTTGTTCGGGGAGGTCTTCTTCGTGCGAGGTGTTATCCGGATTCTGCGTCATAAGGTGAGAAAGTCTATCGTTTAGGTATTGCGCTCATGAACTAGTCGCAATCCAATTAGCGTTAAATCTGGCTCATGAAAATCAATATTTTCGGCAATTCCAATAACTAATGGGGCTAACCCACCTGTAGCAATAACGCTGACGACGCCGGCATCGGGATAGAGCTTCTCGAGTTCATCTGATATTCGCGAGACCAGTCCATCTACTTGTCCAGCAAATCCATAGATCGTTCCGGACTGAAGAGCTTCTACCGTATTTTTTCCGATCACATTTTTAGGAAGCACTAATTCGACTTTTCGAAGTTGGGCAGCGCGCGCCGCAAGAGCTTCGACCGAAATCTCTATCCCGGGAGCAAGTGCCCCACCTAGAAACTCACCTTTAGGAGAGACCACATCCAGATTTGTGGAAGTTCCGAAATCCACGACGATACATGGGCCGTCTTCTCCGTATAAAGCATGCGCTGCTAATGTATTAACAATTCGATCTGCACCAATTTCTTTCGGGTTATCAACGAGAAGTGGAACCCCAGTCTTAATTCCTGGTTCTACAAGGGTGGTAGGAATTTCGCTGAAATAGGAAGAAATCATTGTGCGAATTTCACGTAATGAGGCAGGAACAGTTGAGCAGACAGCCAAGCCAGTAATATCGAAACCTTCAATCAGGGCGCGGAAACGAATCCAGAGCTCATCTGCAGTGTCACGAGGATCTGTCTTAACACGCCAAGATTTAACCAGCGATTCTCCACTAAAAATTCCAAGAACCGTATTGGTATTTCCTACATCGATAGTTAACAACATCTCATGCCATCCTTAGGTCTAAGCCGATATCTAATACAACTGCTGAATGCGTAAGTGCTCCAACCGCCAGATAGTCCACTCCGGTAGCTGCATACGCTTTTGCATTTTCTAATCTGAGTCCGCCAGACGCTTCCAACTTTGTCGCGCCCTTCACTATTTCTACAGCCGCACGACATTGTTCGATACTCATATTGTCGAGAAGAACTAGGTCTGCTCCGGCGGCAACAACTTCTCGAAGTTGTTCGAGGGCATCTACTTCGACTTCAACCTCAATATCTGGATACTGCGCTTTCACAGCTTGAAATGCTTGTGTTACGCCTCCGGCGGCGACGATGTGGTTGTCCTTAATGAGTGCC
>CAEZYL010000003.1_pt1 | contig 42575 bp, 42 predicted proteins | sample 7265501 | NCBI WGS metagenome assembly CAEZYL01 (sample SAMEA6813933, study PRJEB35770) | freshwater metagenome | biome: Freshwater; feature: Freshwater reservoir; material: water | place: Czech Republic | collected 2017-04-14 | depth 30m m
ACCGCTGGCGCTGTGTAACCCGCCATTCCGTTACCGGCATCGATGACTACTTTGAGTCGGCGGCCCGAAACTGATGATGTACCCGGAAAGAGCCCAAGCAGAAAATCAACATAATCAGCTAACAACTCTTGCTGAGATTGAGTGCCTTTTGCTCCTGAATATTCCGGAATTCGCGTTGCAATTAATTCTTTAATGCGAAGCAGGCCGGACTCTTGACCGATTGGTCTAGCTCCACTCATACACATTTTTATTCCGTTATATGCAGCAGGGTTGTGGCTAGCGGTAAACATAATGCCAGGAAGATTTAATTTTCCTGAAGCAAAGTAGAGCATGTCAGTGGAGGCAAGCCCCATACGAATGACATTTGCTCCTTGTGCAATCGCACCTTCTGCAAATGCTCCCGCAAGAACTGGCGATGATGGACGCATATCTTCACCAATAACTAGTGTGGTGGGTTCTTTAATCTCTTTGAGAAATTCCGCGAATGCCCTACCCACTGCATATGTGAATTCAGGGGTAACCTCTTTTTCAACTAAGCCCCGAATGTCATAGGCCTTGATAATCGTGTTGAGAAATTCAACCGAGAATTGTGAGGTCATTTACAACTCACGAATTAGGAATTGCGCGAAGATGTCCGCGTCGACCAATCTCTTTGCTCTCTTCTGCAAAAAGTGGCGGCGTAACGCTCTCTTGAATATCAGCAGGTGCAGCTCCAGCTTCACGCACAGCATCAGCAATTGCCATTAAATCATCATGTGTTGGACCTTGCGCAGTTACATCAGGTTCTTGCTTGATCACGCTCCATCCTCGAGGAACGCTCATGCGAATACTGTGATCAGCACATAAGTCATAGGCGTGAGGTTCAGCAAATGTTGCTAAAGGCCCTAACACTGCAACTGAATCTGAATAAATGTAGGTAAGAGTGGAGGTTGCAATCTTTCTGCATGCAGCACGGGAACAACTTCTGCCCATGCGCGCTCCTGATGTCCTCATGGCATGAGGCTATCTCTTCAAGGCACAAATTCCGTGGATTTGGCTTCTTGCCCAATCTACTTAGTGTTGGCCGAAGTTCCACTACCCCGCGAAATTACTCGCGCATCGGCTTGTGGGAGTACTGAATTTTGAAGTGTGGCACCGGCGCGAAGTGGCATATAACTCAATCCAGAGTTGGCGTTGCCCGAGAAGAGAATTCCACCAAAAATACCTGAGCTCTTCGCTCGTATCTCTATCCGGTTTACAGCGCCTTCGGGTCGCCAGGAAACCTTGCGATCGCCTTGGACTTCAACGCTTCGGCTCTTACCCGAGGTTAAGTTGTAATCGATTTGGATTGAGATTTTGCCATTGCCATAAAAAGAAAGTAACGGTAAATGGCCTCCCATATTTATCGAATAGCTCTCCCCTTCAGGAAGTTCGGATGCCGCACCTGACCAAGCAAAGTCAGATGTTCCTAATTTAGTTTGAGAGACCATCCCGGCAACGATTGGTTGGTCCGAGTTAAGAACGAGGGCGAAGGGAGTGCTTACCGTCAACTTTGAAAGAGCGATCTCTACCACTTTTCCATGTGGCAATCGCAAATTATCGAGCCCAATGGGTACGAATGCGCCATCCACTGAATAAATCGTTCCGCTCACTGTTGCATCCGCAGCCCCAGGAACAAGGAGTCGAATATCTTGATCGAGTTGAACTCCTTTTCGCACACTGTTGATCGCGCCAGGAAGTACTACTTGCTTGCTTGCCTCATCCGCGGGAGCGACATAATCCGCACCGAGTGAGCGCAGGCCCTTCTTGCGAATATCAATATAGTAAGCGGTAACCCGACCGGCACGAGTGATCGCATGAACTGCAATCTTCTCTTCTCCGGGGGCGAGACTGTCGAGATAAATTTTCTTCTCGGTATTTGCTGGAATAACAATGGATTGCAAAGGCAATGGACCGTTAGCGCTATATGCGAGCAGATCCACGGTTGATTCACTTAAACCACTATTGATCAGATCAATATATCCAGCGCTAGAGATTCCGGCAGATCCACCAACGAACCAAGAGTCTCCCGAACCTGCTGTGCACACAGTGCTTGCTAACCATCCCGAAGAAGTGTTCGCTGCCAAAATAGATTGAGGATTGCCATCAACGAAAAGCGGAGTCGTCAACGCATATCGATATGTGCGAGCGGGGCGCAAAGTTACAGAAGCTTTCTTTACACTGCGAACAGCGACCTTTGGGTTAGGAAGATAGGCCACTGATACTGCGTTATTTACTCCGCCCGGACAGACAGTTGCAGGATAGGTTGCATCAACAACTCGACCTCCAAATTTAACCTGAGTCGCTCGTGGCGCAAGAAGTGAGATGACAAGGCCAATTATTACAAGTCCCAGAGCAAGTGCAATGCGCTTATCTGCCTGCTGCCATAAATTCTTCATACCAGCTCCTCAATCGGAACTTCACTACGGCGACGTCCAGCAGGAAGACTTAAAACAATTACCGCAAGCAATGCAATTAATTCGAGAGAGACGAGGGCTCGCCGCTTAGTCCCATCATGGAGCAGATTGATAGCACCAGGTTCGGTCAGTATAAATTGTGGAACTCCATTTGAATTATGAGAGATTTCAACGGGTTGACCATTGAGGAGCAACTTCCATCCTGAATCAGACTTCTCTCCGAGCGAGATTTTACCTATGGTCTCTACCTCGCCCTGTGCTCCGATTGATCCCGAAGGTAGCGTTGAAATTTTTCCATCAGATGCAATCATTGCAACGCGTGGATTAGCAGCTAATACGCGCCAAATAACGCCGGACGATGTGGAAGAACTTCGTGTAAATCCACCAATTCCGTCAATCGTTCTTACGAGATTAGGATCGGCCGGGTTTTTCACAAAGAGATACTTGATTCCATATCCGCCAATTATGCGACTGCTCGTTAAGGCAGTTCCGGAAAGTGCGCCAACAATTGCATCTTCGAGTTCTGGGGGCATCGGAACTACTACATCGGGTTCTCCGAGTGCCAGATCGGTACCTCGGGATACGAAGTAATTAAGTTCAGGACCCTCTTGGCGAATCACCAGAGTCTTAGGCCTGGCATCAGTTGTAGCTAGCGAGGCCACGAATGCAGGCATAACTTGTTCATGAGATCCTGAAACCAGAGATTGAGATCCTGAAGTGATGGACCAAATTCCAGTGAATGAGATTGATGTTAGGGCTACGAGAACTGATAGCGCAGTAACAAAGTGTCCTGCTCCAACGGAAGACTTCCGCAGATTAGGTATTACATCAGCCAATATCTTTAAGGCCGGTCCGAGAAGAATGATTTCTACAAAGACTATTAACGAGCCACTCCAATAATTACCGGAGCTGCCATGTCCAGTTATATGCGTAGACGAGAGTGCAACCGCACAACCAAAAATCGCCCAAGCAAAGAGGGCATGAATACGAAATGTCGGGTGAAAGAGAACTACAAAAGCAAAGAGAATAAATGGTGAGAAGATCCACCAAGGAACACCGCTGGCTCCACTCAGGTTGAAGAGGAATATATGCCACGCACTTGTCGCATTATGAAGTGGGAAACCAGGATCATGCAGAATCTGAGTGGGGTGAACTAAGAGCGAGACTGACCATGGCGCGTTGAGAATCCATGGAATGAGAGAGCTGGCGAGAAGTCGCTTTTCAATATCAAGATTTGCCACCATTAAGAATTTTGCAATACCGGTTTCAGAAATCTCTTGTCGGCGATGAACTAAGCGCAGAATGAGGGCGGCAGATAAGCCACAGGTGTACAAGAGCAAGAAAGGTGCAGAGAAGGCCGCTAACAGTGCTGATAGGAGTGCCAGGCCATAAATCTTTCGCCAGGATGCCGAGCTGGTTATTGCTTGATATGGCGCAAAACTAAGAAACGCTGGGGCTAAGAGTGCAATTGCAATTGTCCCTAGGCGACCCTGATTAATGCTGTTCCAGACGACAGGTGAGAAGGCATAGATAACTCCACCGAGAACACTGACAAGTGGTGTGAGTCCGGTTCGCTTGACTGCGCGATACATCGCAAAACAAGCTAGTGGCGGCGTAAGAAGAAAGAGGAGTGTGAGAAAGAGCGGCACATTTCCGAAGGTGATGAAGGAGAGGACACCTAACACTGGAATCCACGGTGGGGTTGGCGCCGCCGAACCCATACCAACGGTATGCCACGATTGTGCAAATTGTGCAAAGAGATCATGGGCGCCATTGGGAGCAAGTGCAAGTGCACCGCCGCTGAGCGATCCATATCGCGAACGCGATGCAATCAGGGAGATGACCAGGGTTGCGGTCAGTGCGAGGAATAACGGCCTATTAACAAGACCTTTCCATCGTGAACGAATCGGAGCAGAATCTAATTCGAGTTCATCAAAGTTTTCATCAATCAATCCGATATCAGAATATGAGGCAGCTCCGCCGAAATCTTCTAGTTCGTTATTTTCATTAACTTGATGTACGGGATGCAACCAACTTGAGATGAGGTCGGTCAACCGCTCCCAAGAAGTGCGTACCTGGCTCAGGCGTGGCGGGATAAATGGCTTTATGACACTCGATGAGAGTAGTCGGTGAGATTTTCTAAATCGTCGAGCGAGAAAGATATCCGCAGGCTTGATCAGTAATAAACCTACAGCGCCAATTTCATCCGCTGCATATCCTGGCAACTTTGCAAGTAAGAAACCGACAGCCCGAACAATTGCTGAACTAATAAGTTGCACAGCAATCCACGGTGTTTGCCAGAGGGATGCATTTGCCATCAGTACATACGCAGCATTGCGACGGTCAAGTAAAAGAGGGCGGTGCAAGAATGCTTCTGAGACATCAATTGGTCGACGTTCGTTAGCGGAGGCTTCAACGTGAAAAACTAAAGCTTCTGGCACGCATTTAACAGTGAAACCAGCGACCCGTGCGCGCCAGCCTAAATCCACATCATCTCTAAAGAGCGCAAGGTTTGGATCAAGTCCGCCCAACTCTTCAAAGACATCGCGACGAGCGAGCATGGCGGCGGTACTGACAGAAAGAACTTGGCGCGGGGCGTCGTGTTGACCTTGATCATGTTCGTGACGTTCCAGGCCAGTCCAGCGAGCGCCATTTCCTGCGATGCTAATGCCAACTTCAAGTAAATGACTACGGTCATACCAACCGCGAAGTTTGGGACCGACGAATGCAACTTGTGGCTGCTCTGCAATCTCTGCGATTAACTTCTCTAACGCATCTCGACTCGGCGCACAGTCATCGTGCAATATCCAGAGCAACTCATTTTCTTTCTCGCTGATTGCCGGCGTTGTTTCGAGTGCCATATTTATTGCATCGCCAAAGCCGGTATCGCGTGGCGCCTGTAGAACATTGATTCCGGCGTTAATTAATAACTTCACCGAGTTATCGTGGGAATCTGTATCGACCGCAATTATTCGATCTACCGCGCGAGATTGAGAGTAGAGAGCGGCGATTGATTCTGTAAGCCACGTAGCGCCGTCATGCGAAACAATGACGGCAGTTACGAAGAAGTTATCAGCCATGGGGTAATTCTCGCCCAATAACTACAAAAGCTGGGAGTAAGAAAATTAGGCTGAACGGCGCTTAAGGCGACGGCGCTCACGCTCGGAGAGTCCACCCCAGATGCCAAACCGCTCATCATGGCCGAGGGCATATTCCAAACATTCGCTGCGAACATCGCAGGAGAGGCAGACACGCTTTGCCTCACGGGTAGAGCCGCCCTTTTCAGGGAAGAAAGCTTCTGGATCAGTTTGGGCACAGAGCGCACGCTCTTGCCAGGAAAGTTCAACGCTGTCAGTGGAGCTCAGGCCAGAAAGTACTGCAGGTATTACTGGGCGTGAGTCGGACATTGGTGGTACTCCTCAAAGCTGTGCTCGCCTACGAATTAGGCTCGCGGTATAGGTGAATTACACGCATGTAATGCCTTTAAGTCAAGTCCGTGCAAGGCTCTAGCTACGAGAAAATTGATAAAAAGGGGTTATTTAAGGGGAAACCCAAGAAAACTGCCCCCTGCGATGACCCCTGACTCCACTTGTGCGCTATCTGCGACAAAGCAATCAGTGAGAACGACCTCTTGCCCCACCCTCGCGCCTGCGCCAATAAGGCACCCTTCTATGACTGCACCCGAGGCTATCTGAGCACCGCTGCCGATGACCGAACTCGTAATTTTTGCGGTGGCGGCAATCGATGCACCGGCTGCGATAAATGATCCATCACTTAAAACTGGGGTGGCCGCTGAATACATGGCACCTGATAACAAGTCACGTGTTGCTTTCATGAGCGCACTGGGATTACCAATGTCCAACCAATAGTTTCGATCGATGAATGCAAATACACGGGCACCATCGTTAAGCAATCCCGGAAATGTTTCACGTTCTACGCTGATAACTTGTTGCGCGGGAATTGAATCAATAACTTCGCGTGAAAATATATAGCAGCCAGCATTAATCATATTAGTAGGCGGATTCTCCATCTTTTCATTAAAAGCTGTGACGCGAAAATCATCGCCAAATTCAACGGCTCCGAATGCGCGGGCATCAGGGACTTCTGTTAGATATAGAGTCACATCTGCCTGGTTCTTTACATGGAAACTGAGTTGAGCAGCTAAATCGTGCGCGCTTAGAACATCGCCATTAAAAATTGCTACCGGCCCAGAACCAGTGAGCATCGAAGCTGCGTTTCGAATTGCGCCACCAGTGCCCAGGGGCACACTTTCTACTGCGTAGCGAATTGAAATTCCAAAGCGCTCGCCATCGCCAAAGTAAGGTTCGAAAAGTTCGGCTTTAAAGGATGTAGCAAGAACGATTTCAGTAAAGCCGGCCTCTCGGGCTTTAATTATTTGGTGTTCAGTAAATGGAACGCCCGCCACGCTTAGCATTGGTTTGGGGGTATTGAAAGTTAGTGGCTGGAGTCTGGTTCCCATTCCGCCCACCAACAAAATCGCCGAACTCATCTGACTAACGCCTTATTTATTCGATCTGCCGCCATTTTTATATCAGCGTCAGTGGCCGTTAATGCGACGCGAATGAATTGATCTCCGGCCGGACCATAAAAATGCCCAGGTGTAGCCAAGATTCCTAAATCCGCTAACCAGGCGATGGAATCCCAATCTCGTTCGCGCCGCGAACACCAGATATAAAGACCTGCATCTGTAAATTCCACATTAAAGCCGGCCGCCTCGAGTGCAGGTTGTAGTACTGCACGGCGAGCGCGATATCGAGAGGCTTGTTCGTGGGCATGGACTTCATCGGCGAGCGCAACAGTCATCGCGCGCTGAACAGGTAAGGGAACCATCAAACCAGCATGCTTACGCACTTCGCGGATAGTTGCAATTAAGGCAGGATCTCCCACGATAAAGGCTGCACGATATCCAGCGAGGTTTGATCGCTTGGAAAGTGAATGAACAGCAAGGAGTCCAGCATTGTTGCCTGCTGCGACCTTGAGAATCGAAATTGGCTGTACCTCTCTAGCGGGAAAGCCGAGGTAACACTCATCGCTTGCAACAACTGTCTGGGTAGTGCGCGAATATTCAATAATTGATTTAAGTTCTTGCTCGGTAGCAATTCGTCCGGTGGGATTTGATGGAGAATTGACCCAAGCTAAATCTGCACTCGGCCATAGAGCAGCGTCGATATCCACTTCAATAGCTTGCGCTTTAGCAATCATCGCTCCGACGAGATAAGTCGGATATGCAATCTTGGGATAGAGAACTTTTCTCGCATCAAGTAGCGTGGGAAGAAGTGCTACTAGTTCCTTAGAGCCGACAGTGGGAAGCACATCGAAATCTCCAGTAGCGCCAAGAATTTCTATTGCCCAACGTCGCATCGCTTCCCGAAGTTCGGGCGTTCCAATTGTGACGGGATAACGCGGTGAGTCGGCTGATTCAATCAGCGCTTGTTGGATAAAAGTGGGGGTGGGATCTACCGGAGTGCCTTGCGATAAATCTATTGCGCCATCTGGATGCTCTCTGCTTCGCGCACCATAAGGAGCGAGCGCATCCCATGGAAAATCTGGAAGTTTCAGTTTTACTCGCCAGATTTAGTAGGCATTGCCTTAATGGTTGCAGGATCGTTTTTAGTCGCGCCTACCTTGCTGGCACCACCAGGTGAACCCAGTTCGACAAAGAACTCACCATTCATGCCGCCGAACTCTTTCCATTGTGATGGAACGTCATCTTCATAGTAGATGGCTTCGACGGGGCAGACTGGTTCGCAAGCGCCACAGTCCACGCACTCATCGGGTTGGATATAGAGCATGCGATCGCCCTCATAAATACAATCGACCGGACATTCCTCGATACAAGACTTATCTTTGATATCGATGCAAGGTTCTGCAATTACGTAGGTCACGGCCTAAACCCCATTTCATTCGAGCTCTTTAATAGAGGAGATAATAGAGTACCTAAAGGGGATTCAATGGGCTGGGAGGTCATACGAGTGAAGATGGAAAGTCCCACTCCCCTTGCGAGTGATATAGGTCAAAGGGTTTCTATTCGCCTACGAGAAGATGGTGGGCTGCGCGACATCCTGGGAATACTTGAGGCACTCAACTCCGTGCGCAAGAAGGATGGGTCACTCGAAAAATTCGATCCGGTACATATCGCCGCTTGGCGCATTGTGAGCCCGGTCAGTCAGAAGGCTGGCACTGGAGCGCCAACATCAATTCGAATCAATGAAATTGAACAATCACTAGAGAATACCTGGCCCGCGGAAGAGATTATTACTCGGGGCGGATGGCGATATCGACTCTCTTCCGGATTTACCTATCGCGCCAATTCGATAATTCCTTTTGGTAAATTGCCACTCGGACAACCGCTACTTCCCTATTCGGAAGAGATTCAATATGCAATTAAGGAATTTGAGTCACGCGGGCTTGTGCCTACATTTCATCTGCCCCTTCCTGCATATGCAGAATTAGATGAAGCACTTGAGCGAGATGGGTGGGAGCTAATTATTGATGCACATATTTTGATCGCAGATACCTTAGATATTCCAACGCCGCCGCTCGCAGCTGAATTTACATTTGTAGTCGAGGATTATCCTTCAGATCAATGGCTCGCAGTCCAAGGAGATAGCGTTGGTAAGAAAATTATGAGTGCGTATCCTGCTAAATACATCAGCATCTCACATCGTTCGGAGCTAATTGCAACAGGACGAGTAGCTGATTCCGACGGCTGGGCAGTCCTTAGCCGAATATTTATTAAAGAAGAGTTTCGTGGAAAAGGTCTGGCTCGTCCATTACTTGGAGAATTAGTAAAGAACTCGCCCTCTACCAAGAGCGCCCTGCAAGTAGACATTTCTAACTCCCCCGCGATACATCTTTACGCTACATCAGGATTTCGAGCTCACCACATTTATAGATATCGGTCATATAAAGGATGAAAACCGGATTATTTCTCGCTGACACCAAGGCCCGAACTCTCCTTGAGGTCGAGTCATCCAACGAAAGTTCCGTAAGAATTTATTGTTGCGGTCCAACTGTCTACCGTGATGCACATGTTGGAAATTTGCGGACATTCTTACTCTCAGATCTGATCGTTCGCACTCTAAATTTTTTAGGTCATTCTGCGACCTTGGTCCAAAACATTACCGATGTGGGGCACATGAGTGATGATTTTGAAGAAGATAAGATGCTTGCTCAATCTCAGCTCGAGCGACGGGATCCTTTCACCATCGCGCGGGAATATGAAGAGCACTTCCATGCCGACCTTGCTCGATTAAATATTTCGAAAGCCAAGCGATATCCACGTGCAAGTGAATCTATCGAACTTATGCAAGCGCTCATTGAGCATTTGATAGAGCTCAAAAGTGCATACGTAGGTGAAGATGGTTCGGTCTATTTCTCTGCCCAATCCTTTCCAACCTATGGTGCGATAAGTGGTAATCGGCTCGATGATCTCAAACCTGGTCATCGTTACGAGTACACCGAAGATGGGGCAAAGAGGTTTCATGCGGATTGGGCGCTCTGGAAAGCTGCAGGAAAGCGCACCGAAATGATTTGGCCTTCACCATGGGGAGCTGGTTTTCCTGGTTGGCATATTGAATGTTCAGCAATGTCGATGCATTTTCTTGGTGAAACCGTGGACCTACATGTAGGAGGAATTGATCTGCGATTCCCGCATCATGAAAATGAGCGGGCGCAATCCAATGCATCTATTCATAATCGTGAACTCGTATCGATGTGGGTACACGGAGAGCATCTCCTCTTTGAAGGTCGAAAGATGTCCAAGAGCGCAGGAAATGTCGTTTTACTTAATGATGTCATCAACAAAGGGCTCGATCCGTTAGCTCTGCGTTTAGCGTTAATGGAGAACCGTTACCGAAGTCAGATGGATCTAACTTGGAGCGCACTAGAGGCTGCTAATAAGACAATATTACGATGGCGAAGAAATATTGCCCAATGGGCGCTAGCGCCGAGAATCGAAGTAGATATCTCGGATTTCAAAGTTTTACTAGCTAATGACTTGGATACTCCGAAAGTTATTCTGCAACTTCGCGCATTAGAAAAATCTGAGGCCACCGATTCTCAGAAGTATGCAACATTTATAGCGATGGATCGCGTCCTTGCACTGGACCTACAACGCCGTACCCAAGAAGAGGAGCTTTCGGCAGAAGCTCGCGAACTGCTTGACGCTCGCGATCTGGCACGGGCTAATAAAGATTTTGTTATGAGCGATGTACTTCGAGAGAAACTTCAAGCTATTGGAATCGATGTCCTTGATACTCCTGATGGGCAGAGTTGGTAGCTACTTAACTTTCCAAGCAGCTGCAATCAACAACGTAGCAAAGCCGGCAAAGAGATAGAGATTGCCAATAGTATTTCCGTAAATTAGAAGTTCAAAACTTGTTCCTACGGTTGCTGCTCTATAGAAAACAATGAACCATCCGAGTGCCGCCCACAGCTTTGAGGTTCTGGTGCCGTATTTCTGGCCCACTAATTGAATTCCCAAGAAAGTAATAAGTAGGGCTACAAGAAAGCCAACTGGCGGCAGAAAATTGTGTAGAACTACTCCCGTAAAGCCGAGAACTACACCAGTCAATATCGAGCTCAGCCAAGTGAACCTCAAGGTTGCAGGATCCCAGAGAACAGATCGCTTTCCCGACCTTGGTCATCGAAGGGTTCACACTTTGTACCTTTTACTAGGGTGTAATACTCGTGTCCCCATATTTCACTCCCTAAATTATTTGAGAGTGCAAAAAATGGTCCGTCGAGCGCAATTTGAGTGGGATGGGCGCGCATGGCGGCCATTTTTTTATCGATATGAGCAGATCCATCAATGAGCGCAGTCACAAGTTCATCGGGCTTCACAAAAGGAAGATCGTCAATATTGTCAGTGCCGAAGAAGTCAGAACCAAATTCTTTCATCTTTGTCATACCCTCCTCGATGACAGATCGAGGCGTTATATTCCAATAAATTTTCTCAATGTTCCAACTATCTCCAGCATTATGCCCCGGATCGGCGGCAAGTTCTGCTGCGCGCATCGCGACTCGATGAGCTTGTATATGATCGGGGTGTCCGTAACCACCAATTTCATCATAAGTGACCATCACTTGTGGCCGGATTTCAAGAATTATTTTTACTAAAACCGCGGCTGCTTCATCGAGATCAGCGTTCCAAAAGACATCGCTACGGTTGTTAGGATCTGTTCCCATCATTCCGCTATCGCGCCATTTCTTTTCTGGTGCTCCTAAAAATCGAAAGTCAGTCACACCGAGAGCAGACATCGCATCTGCAAGTTCAGTTTCACGGTGTTGGCCTAGTTGATCAGTTTCGGAAGCGGCATAATGCGAGAGCTCTGGAACAAGTACTTCACCTTCTTCGCCTCGAGTACACGTAACTAAAGTGACATGAGCGCCTTCGGCAACATATTTAGCCATTGTTGCGCCATTGTTGATGGTCTCATCATCAGGATGGGCGTGAACGAGAAGCAGGCGATGCGCAGATTTCATGAGAGCAATCTACCAACGTTAAAAGCGTGTCTAATTCCGACTTTCACTCTACGATTACCCCAATGAGTACTGATCCCAATAAAGGTCGCTTACCTCGCGATGAACGTCGCGCCCAACTTCTCACCGCTGCCCTCGAGGTTTTTACCTCTGCCGGATATCACGCAGCAGCGATGGATGAAATCGCCGACCGAGCTAAGGTAAGTAAGCCCGTTCTCTACCAGCATTTTCCGTCCAAACTAGATCTCTATCTTGCAGTTCTTGATCTGCATATCGATTCCCTCATCTTCGACATTCAAAAAGCTGTTGCATCCACCACTGAAAATCGTGATCGGGTTCGAGCGACAACTGAGGCATATTTTGATTTCATTAATAGAGAGGGCGAGGCATTTAGGCTCCTTTTCGAATCCGATATGAGCGTTGAGCCTCAGGTTCACGAGCGACTCAACCGTATGACTTATGACTGCGCAGCTGCATTTAGCGCCGTCATCTCGTTGGATACCGGACTCGGCAAAGATGCTTCAATGATGTTGGCCGTTGGGCTCATCGGTACGGTACAGACATCTGCCAGACATTGGCTTGAGCGAGATGGAAAGATCAATCGTGAACTTGCCGCCGAACTTGTCTCCGGACTTATTTGGCGAGGAATCTCCGGATTCCCTAAATCTTCATCATAATTCGACAAGAAGTAATAAATAGAAAAGGTTAAACTCACGCCATGACATCTAAGAAGAACACCCTCGAAAGCCGTGCTGAAGTTCGCATCGGAATCTCAGATAGCAATCAAGAACTCAATTTCGAAACTACCTCCGATGTTGCTGCCGTACAAGCACTCGTTACTGCGGCGCTTGATAAGGGAACAACGCTTGTTCTTACCGATGCTCGTGGTCGCCAAGTTATTGTGGCTGCGCAGAAAATCTCTTTTGTAGAGGTTGGCGAGAGCGCGGATCGTCGCGTTGGTTTTACAAGCCTTTAATCAAAGATTAAAGAAGCCCTTAATCGATTGAATTAACATCTCTACCGAAATCGCAGCCAGTAAGAGACCTGCAATTCGCGCAGCTAAGCTGACGCCAGAGTCCTTAATAAGTCCCAGGATTTTGGTTGAGAACATAAGTGTTAGGCCAATAACGCAGTGAACGGCAACTATTGCTATCGCTAACGTGATTTTCATATTTGTTGTGTGGGCGTTTTGAACCCATAAAATCGTCGTCACAATTGCACCTGGGCCGGCGAGTAGCGGGGTTCCTAGTGGCACGAGAGCAACATTCACATTCGCTGCTTTTTCAGTACCCGAATCCTTGCCGGTGAGAAGTTCTAGTGAAATAAGTAGGAGCAAGAGGCCGCCTGCACCTTGGAGTGCATTCACAGAGACATGCAGATAATCAAGAATTAACTTTCCAAAGAGTGCAAAGATAACAATTACAAAGAGCGAAACCCCCGCACCTTGCCATGCTAAGCGAACGCGCTCACGCGCTGGACGATGAGAGACCAGCGCTAGAAAAACTGGAGTAGCGCCGGGGGGATCAAGAATTACAAGCAATGTCACAAACGCTTGGATGCCAAAGGTGACCGCCGAAATACCTACTAGGTCATTCATGCTCGCACCACTTCTCCTCCTGTTGCCCGTGCCGCAAGTATCTCCCAGTTTTCAGAAGTTGTTGTGGACTCTCCAAGGAGGTTGAGCTTTCCTGTGCCGTGATAATCACTTGAGCCAGTCTCGATAAGGCCATAGGTATTAACAATCTCTCGACAGAGCTGGCGATCTGGGGTGGAATGATCGCGATGTTCAATCTCTATTCCATCCAAACCAGCGGCTACGAGTGGTGCAAAACTTTCAACCGAAATTGTGCGACCGCGAAGTGATGCAAACGGATGAGCAATAATTGCAACTCCCCCAGCCTTCTTAATATGTTCAATGGCAACCTCAGGCGTTGGCGAGTAATGCCCAACATAGTGTGGGGAACTATTGTGAAGTAGTTCGTTAAATGCTTCTTCTCGACTCTTGACTATCTTTTTTGCTACAAGTGCATCGGCTAAGTGAGGACGCCCCAAAGTTGCGCCTTGCGATAACTGGGCTTGAACATCTTCCATAGTGATGTCATACCCAGCACTATTGAGTTTTGAGATAATTCGTTCCATCCGTCCGATGCGATTGTCTCGAGTATCAGTCAAAATTTGTGCAAGTTCTGCATTATGCCGATCAAAGAGCAATCCAAGAATATGAACGCTGATGCCATCAACAGTCTGCGCAGAGATTTCAGAACCCAGAACTAGATCTATGCCCGGGCGTAACGCTGATGTCGCTTCATCCCAACCACCGACCGTGTCGTGATCAGTCAATCCAAGAACTGTAATTCCTTGTGCCAGAGCCTTATTAACTAGCTCTCGAGGGGTATCAGTGCCATCGCTGACATTGGTATGAGTATGAAGGTCAATCACGTAGATAACCTACCGCGAAAGACAAAAACTCCACAGCCAATTAAGAGTCCGATGATGCCGGGAATAGTTCCAGATGGTGGTGTCTGATTCATCCACCAGACCGCCAATAGTGCGCTGACTGGAACTTCAAAAAATACAACGAGCGAGACAACTGCGGGAGAGACTCTCTTTAGTGAGAGATTAAACATCGTATGACCTAAGAGTTGCGCGCCACCGATAAGTGCGAGAACTAACCACCACTCACGAGCTGAGAAATTAAATAATTCGAAACCAAGAATCAATGAAACAGGAAGTACTGATAGGGCACAGGTGAAGTAGCAAACCGTTGTGTACGTCGAAGTAGCAAGGCTTTTTTGTGCTTGAGATCCAACAAGAACATAGCCTGCCGATAGCCCCGCGCCAACTAGTGCAAGAAGATCGCCGGCAAAAGCGCGTACAGAAAGTTGTAAATCAACCCCGGTGATGAGAAGTACCGATGCAAAAGCGATAACCATTCCTACCCAGGCGCGTCTTGGAATATGACCACCTTTAAAGCGGAGATAGATTGCTGCAAACACAGGTTGCATGGTTGTGATTGCCACTCCAGCTGCGACGCTGGTTAAACGCATGGCCGCAAAAAAACAGATGAAGTGTGAGGCAAGAAGAAGGCCTGCAAGTGCGGAGAGCGAGATGGCTCTGCGCTGCGCAATTGTCTTCCATTGTTGCAAACGTAGGGCAAAGGGAAGCATGGTCAGAGCGCCACCAAGGTTTCTCCAGAAAATAAGAGAAGGGACCGGCATTGTGCTGAGAGCGATCACTGGACCTGATGTACCAATACCAATTACGCCAAGGGTCAGTAAGACGATATCCCGCCCAGCAGGAGGCTTGGTGTGATCTTCAGTAGAAATTTTCCGCCCTTAACCGTTGATGGTGAACCAGAGCATACAACTTACGCAAATTGCGACGAGCGCAATTATTACTCCATAAATTGCGCGCATTGTCGGGGTTGCTGCATATTCGCCCATTAAACGCTTATCGTTTGCAATGCCGTACATATAACCCAGTAACGGTAATAACAAGCATGCATTAACTACTTGCGTGACCACCAAAATAGTAATGAGTGGTGCACCAGGAATCAGAATAAGTGCTGCACTGAGAATTGTAATTGCACCGAAAGTTGCATAGAAGAGCGGAGCCTCTCGCGGTCCATCATCTAATGCAGCCGGGCGACCGGTGAGATCGCTTACTGAATATGCGGTAGATAACGGAAGAATTGATGCTGCTAAGAGCGCAGCACCAATAAGACCTATGGCGAAGAGTTCTTTCGCTAATGTGCCAGCTAAGGGCTCGAGCGCAGCTGCTGCATCAGATGCATCGGTAATAGAGATATTACTTTGATGCAATGTTGCAGCACATGTGACTACAACGAAAAATCCAATGACGCCGGTAAGCAAAGAGCCGGTCCATACATCAACGCGTAAGAGTTTTAGATCATCTCGCGTTAAGCGCTTATCAACTGCATACGATTGAATAAAGGCGAGTCCCCAAGGAGCAAGGGTTGTTCCAAGAGTTGCCGTAGCGATATAAATTGCATCCTGCGTGAATGGCATCGTAGGGATAACCATTCCGCGCACTGCTTCACCCCAATTGGGATGGGACATAAAGCCGGCGATGACATACGCTAGAAAAACTCCTGACAGAACAAAGAAAACTTTCTCTACGCGCTTAAAAGAGCCACGAAGCACAAGAAATGAGACAAGGAATACCGCAACTGGAACTGTGACATAACGTGAAACTCCAAAGAGTTGTCCGGCTGCTGCAATTCCTGCAAATTCTGCCGTCATGGTTCCGATATTGGCCACAATCAGCGCGGTTGCACTAAGAGTTCCTGAACGAGCTCCGTACTTCTGTCGCACAAGACCAATCAGACCTTGCCGAGTAACAACGCCAATTCGCGCACCTAAATCTTGAAAGAGAATGAGCGCAATGGTCGAGGCAACTAATACCCACAACATTTGGTAGCCATAATTCGCTCCGAGCACGGAGTATGTGGTGATACCTGCGGGATCATCATCGGAGAGTCCTGCAATAATTCCTGGACCCATCACAGCTAAGAGCGCAGCAATACGAATTTTCTTAGGTGATATCGGAGTAATTCCTGATCTCTTTTTCGTAGGATCAGCCATCTTAGTTTCCGCTTCCTTGTGAGAAACCGCGGTATGCGCCTTGTGCGACGAGCGCATCAATCAAGTCATCGGCCAAGATACGACCTACTGGCTTGCGCTTCTCGTCAACAACGATGATTGATGAGCCTCGATTATCAGCAAATTCTTCAATAACCTCTTTCAGCGGAGTATCGGGATGAACCGCCGTTGGCAGCGGTGCACCAATAAGTGTTGATAAGAGCGCTGAAGATTTAGCTGCTACGAGCTCAATTACTTGGATGTGATCAATGAGGCGTCCGCGAGCATCGACAACAACTACGCCATCAGAAATATCTCGCTCTTTATTCTCTACTAACATTTTGAGTGCTGCACCAACAGTGTCGCCTTCATGTGTCAAAAGCAGGTGTGTTGTCATAATTCCGCCAGCAAGTGCTTCGTCGAAGGAGACTAGCTCTCTTAGGTCAGATGCAACTTTCGCATCCATCGAGTTAAGAATTGATTCACGGTGTTCATCATCTAGGTCGCGCAAAACTTCAGCTGACTCATCCGGTTCCATGTGCGCGATAAGTTCGGCAGCACGCTCTGCAGAGAGACCCCGGAGCAACCCTTGAAGTTCTTCATCTTCCATCTCTTCTAGGGCATCCGCTGCAAGTTCTGGATCTAGTAATTCAATGAGAGCACTCTGTTCGCGACCAGCTAGATCTTCGATTAAATCTGCAATATCAGCTGCACGAAGTTGGCTAAGTACTGCGCGCGAGCCAGAAGTCCGAACTACGCCGGAAGTATCAGCAAGAGATGCGACTGAAGCCCAATCCACGACGTGCTCGGGGGTGGGACGTCGACTTAGCGCGCCAGGAATAATTCTACGAATGAAGGAGCGGAAAGAGATGTCCACTCCCACTACGCGAATCTCTCGATCAAGTGGTGCAAGGTATAGATCAGAGGAGCGAACTACTCGAAGACCATTAACATCAACGATTTGATGATCGAGCACATCCGCATCTAGAAGCGACTCACCTTCTCGGCGTTGAAAATCAACGAGGTCTATCTTGGTGGATGAGAGGCGAATCTCATCGTTGGTAAATTTAGAGATATGTTGCCCACTAATAAATGACTTACTCTGACCAACACGAACAATTAATCCAGAGACCGGCGGATAAGTCTCTTCGCCATGTCGAACAACAATATCTACCAATTTTCCAATTAATCGGCCATTCTCATCGCGAACTGGACGACCAATAAGTCCAGCAACAGAGACGAGAGAATTGCGAATATTTTTGCGGGCAAGAACTGAATCACTGCGGCCGGAGAGTTTCTTCGCCACCGTATTGATTCCGGTCACTGGCGAAGTTTTCATGTGCAAATCTTAGGCGATAGCCAATGATTAAGTGTGAAGCGTTAGTGGGACCCCAACGAGGGATTTGGGCCTCATCATCAGCGCATCCACTAATTTCTCGAATGCTGCGTTAGCAGGCGAGGCTGGATCAGCAATGCTGATGGGTCGGCCACTATCTCCGCCTTCGCGCAAAATTGGGGTAAATGGAATTGTGGAAATAACTGGAATATCTACGCCAACCAGAGCAGAGAGTCGTTGCGCTGCCGCCATTCCCCCACCTGAACCAAATATCGAGAGTGTTTCACCGCAACCCGGGCAGGGCGTATCAGACATATTTTCTACAACGCCAATGATGTGTTGTTTAAGTTGATGGGCAATACGTCCCGCACGTTCGGCAACCTCAGCTGCAGCAACTTGTGGTGTTGTGACAACGATGATTTCGGAGGCAGGTAATAACTGTCCTAGCGAGATTGCAATATCACCTGTGCCAGGAGGTAAATCGAGAAGTAGTAAATCTAAATCGCCCCAGTATGCATCACTCAGAAGTTGTTCAAGCACTCGGTGAAGCAAAGGGCCACGGTAGGCAACTGGATCAGAACGTTCTGGCTTAAACATTTCCATAGAAACAACTTTGACCCCATAAGCCTCAATCGGAATAAACATTTGATCTATGGAAGTAGGGCGCTGTCCAAGTATTCCCATTAATCGCGGAATGGAATGTCCATATACATCGGCATCCAATATTCCAACTTTGAGACCTCGCGCTGCAGCGGCAACCGCCAGATTTACGGTGACAGAAGACTTGCCTACGCCACCTTTACCTGATGCGACGCCAATTACTCGAGTAAGTGAATCAGGTTGAGCAAACGGAATGAATTTCTCGCGGCCTCCACGAACAATTTTCTTCACATTGTTACGTTGTTCATCACTCATGACACCAAAGTTGATCTCGATTTTCTCAATGCCTGGAATCGAAGAGAGCGCTCCAGAAATATCGCCTTTCAAGCGATCTTTCATTGGACAGCCGGAGATAGTTAAAAGTATCTTGAGTAATGCGGTTCCTGCATTAAATTCAATGGACTCCACCATTCCAAGTTCGGGAAGTGGTTTATGGAGTTCGGGGTCGGAGACAGTTGCAAGGGCTTGGTGAATCTTCTCGAGGATCTCTGCACTCATAGTAAATCGGGATCGATCTGGGCAGATTTCTTTAGATCATTAACATCCACATTTGTTTCGGTAGCTAAATTATCTAAATGCTTTTTGATGAATTGCTTGGGGTGCAAATCGCTTACCTGTAAATCTTCATACCCAGGTCCAAGATTTTCACGAAGTTGCGATGTTGCAGAATTCGCCATTCCACGCATCTTATGAAGAAACCGGGCAGCACTCTGAGCAAACGAAGGTAATTTATCAGGCCCGATAAGGATCAGAGCTATCACCGCTAGGGCAATAAACTCACCTGCACCAATATTGAACATGTGGTTAGCCTATCTACTTCTTTGTGTAAGCCGTAGATGCAACTAGGGTGACCGTAATTTTCTTAGTGACGCTCCCGCGTTTAAAGGTAAGAGTGACTCTATCTCCCACATTGTGGGAACGAATCATCACAATAGCTTCATCAGAGTTGTTGATATTAACTCCATCAATTGCAGTAATTATGTCGCCCGGTTTTATTCCCGCTTTCTCGGCAGGTCCACCGGCCAAAATTCCTGCTGGTGAATCTACAACTTTGGCTCCGATTCCGGTGTATCGATTATCAAGAGACATTCCTACGATGGGATATGTGGCAGTGCCATTTTTGATTAATTGATCCGCAGTCTTGCGCGCTTGATTTATTGGTATGGCAAAACCCAATCCAATAGAGCCTGCTTGACTGCCATAGCTTGCACTTAAGGATGCAATTGCAGAATTTACGCCGATAACTGCACCTGACTGATCCACTAGTGGCCCGCCAGAATTACCAGGATTTATTGCAGCGTCGGTCTGAATCGCATTGATAAATGAGCTTTCGCCGGTGCCACCGCCTGATGTCACTGCCCGATTCTTAGCGCTAACAATTCCTGATGTAACGGTGCCCGCTAAACCCAGTGGAGATCCAATCGCAATTACGTTATCTCCTACTTGTACTTTATCGCTATCGCCCAGTGTCAGAGCTGGAGCATCAGTCACTTCGATTTTAAGTACCGCAAGATCGTATGAACTATCTCGACCGACGATCTTAGCTTCATAGTTCTTGCCGTTGACTAAGTTGACTGTGATTGTGCCGTTGTCGACCGCCGCCGCCTGAACAACATGGTTATTTGTCATAATGTAGCCATTGCTATTGATAAAGAACCCAGATCCAGTATCTCCACCTGTGGAAGAAGTGACGCTGATAGAGACCACGGCAGGTGAGACGCGGGCTGCAATTCCTGCGATGGAATCTGGTTTACGTTCAATTGTGTTACTAACCGAAATAAGTCTTGTGTTCTGGCTCGTCGTTATGCTCTTGCCCGCTATTCCACCGATTAATCCTGCAACAACTGCCATAGCAATTGCTACGTTAAAAGAGACGGGGCGCTTAGATGCACGGCGACGTTGAGAAGGGGTAGCACCAGTCAGCGAAGAACCATCTGCAGAAATCCACCATGGTGTTGAGGGAGGAGTGTTTTCAGAACTCATACGGGAAAGTTTACTGGATTAAGCAATTTTGGTTGCAACGAGAACGCCGCCGCCAACTGGCAGAAGGGCTGAACTCCATCGCAGATCCTCTTTAATCGCCTTTATCGCATCTCGACGAGCAATCGTTGCAAAATCTCGCTGGGTTGGGTCGGCCACGCGTCCACCATCCATTGCGTTATCAATAATCAGCGCACCATTTATCTTTAACAATCTGAAACTCTCCTGAGAGAGATCGAAGAGATCCTCTGGGGATCGCAAAATTATTAAGTCATAATTATGGTCGGCCAGCTTTCCAACAATTTCAATTGCATGACCGCTGATAAGACGAAAACGTTGTGCAGAAATTCCGGCCTCATCAAATATGGAACGTGCACTGCCTAAATGTTCTCGCTCTGAATCTATGGAGGTCAGCGTTGAATCAGGATTTGCACCATGAAATGCCCAGAGTCCGCTGACGCCAGAGCCGGTACCAATCTCAACAATAGATTGGGCATTTACCGTTCGAGCCATAAATCCAATGAGTGCACCCACCGCAGGAGAGGGATCGAGAGCGCCGAGTTCCACTCCATTCTTACGCGCCTGCTGCATGAAGATATCTTCATGAGGATAGTTCTCGGCGAACGACACTTGATCACCACGAGATGAATTCATCATTTAAAGCTCGCTAACCATTGCGTCAGTAGCCGGACCCCGAAAGCTGTTCCACCTTTTACATTCTCTCCGGAATCTGCTTCAGAGCGAGCTGGACCGGCGATATCTAAATGTACCCACCTACGCTTACCGACAAATTTTTCAAGGAAGAGAGCGGCAGTAACTGAGCCGGCCGAGAAATTGCCCTTATCCGCAGTGTGATTGAGATCTGCGATATCACTCTCCAGTGAGGGAGAGTAATCATCAATGAGTGGCATGTGCCAAACGCGGTCACCAGTAGATTCACCAAGCTCAAAGAGTTGATGAGCTAACTTCTTATCTCTGGAATACATCGCTGCATATTGGCGTCCCAGTGACAGCGTGGCAGCACCTGTAAGCGTCGCTACATCAATGAGGTAATCCGGATTCAGTTCCAGATCGGCATAGGCAAGACCATCGGCCAGAACCAGGCGACCTTCGGCATCGGTATTAATGACTTCTACTGTCGTACCGCCGTAGTGCTTGATGACATCGGAAGGTCGTTGAGAGGTAGATGAAACCGAATTCTCAGCACACATCATGAGCGCAGTAATGCGAACGTGCACACCAATTTCTGCAGCAGCAAGAGTTGTCGTGGCGATAATTGCTGCACCAGACATATCGCTCTTCATTGCCATCATGGTGTCATAGGGTCGCTTAAGAGAAAGGCCGCCGGTATCAAAGGTGATTCCTTTGCCAACAAGAACAACATGTGGCCAATTCTTAGAACCTCGTGGTGCATAGGAAATTTCAACGAGTCGCGGCCCAGGCTTTGGTGATGAACCTCCGACTGCACGTAGACCACCAAAATCTTCAAGTTCTTTTCCAGATTTAATGGAGATTGATAATGCTGGATTCTTTGCAGATGTAACCCAACCCTTAACTTGGTTGGCAAGCCAGAGCGGAGTCTTCACATTTGATGGAGTATGAATTAAGTCGCGAGCGCGCCAGACGCCAGTAGCAAGCGTGATTGCCCGCTTGAGTTCGTTCTCGAAATTACCGACAATCAGAAAACGCGTTGCCTGTGTTGCCGATTTAGTTTTCTCGGACCAGATATAACTCGCCAAGATTAATGAGATGAAATGTGAGGTAGCCACTGATTTATTACTCGCTAGGGCGCTCGTAATTGTCTTCTCACTTACTTTTACTTTCCGCGCGAGGCTTGCTCCAGCTTTACGAAGGTCATCAGCGCTCTCTGCTCCCACACCAATTAAGTAGATGCGCTTTATAGACGAATGCTTAATGGCGATCTCTGTTAACTCCCCTGCTTTACCAGTTATCTCCGGCCATTGGCTGGCTAGGTCGGTGATGCTCTGGCCAATCTCTTTCTCCACCAGCTGTGCGAAATGCGAGTGAGGGAAAATAGGGCTCTCTGCAAATATGACAGGTAGCGCAATTGCATACGAAGAGCGCCAGTCGTTAGCCACATGTGGCCGATCAGCCACGAGAATAAGTTCTGGCATGAACTTAGGCGCGGATGTCATACTGCGCACGCTAACGAAAAAGAGGGAGAATAGTGAAGTCGAGCACCCGTGTGGCTGCAGTGATTCTGCTTCCAGTGACCCTGCTTGCCTTGATCTTCGCTCCGCATCTCACTGTTATTAATTCCGAGGCGTCACTCTTTGGAATAGTTCATTCCTGGCGAGATTGGGCCGCCCTTGGCCCGCTAGCAATCTTTTTCTTTGTTGCAGGTCTCGAGCTAAAGGCCGAGTTCACAACCGGAATATTTGCGGACCGACGACGGGCTCTTATTCCTCTGGGTGCTGTGACTGGCGGAATGCTTGCGCCGGCGCTGTTCTACATACTCTTTGCCAAAATTAGCGGTGCGCCCTTAACAGCCTGGGGAATCCCCATGGCAACTGACCTGCCACTTGTCCTTGCCGCGCTCTCCTTTGCACCAATCCCATTTATTGCCAAGGTTCGCCCATTTCTCTTAGCGCTTGCAATAACCGATGACCTCGGATCCATCATCGTCTTAGCTGTGCGATTCCATCAAGAATTTTCCCTGTTCTATTTAGGAGTTCTTCTCATCATGCTCGCCCTTTACTGGATCGGCATTAAACGCCTGCATGGAAGCATCAAAATTTTTGTGATGGTTGCGGCCGCGCTAATTATCTGGATAGCATCTTTACGTTCTGGTATTTCCCCTACCTTTGTCGCTGTTATTTTGGCGCTGCTCACCCCCACCGTTTCGGCCAAGGTGCGCGAAGAACGCTGGGAACCGACAGTTAACTTCATTATTGTTCCGCTCTTCATCTTCACTGCCTTGGCAATTACGATTGAGTTCAGCCTGGAATCAATCTTCTCGCCGCTCTCATTGTCATTAATATTTGCGCGCCTAATCGGAAAACCAGTTGGAATATTTCTCGGGGCGCTTCTTGCAAGTGCAATCACGCGGACGGCAATTGGATTAAGCCGAAGTGAACTCTTCGGCGCCGGGATTATTGCAAGCTTGGGACTATCAATCTCACTGCTCTTTGCGCAGTTAAGTTTGAAGGTAGAAGATCAAGGTTTAGCAATTATTGGCACTCTACTAACAGTGCCCCTAGCGATTGCCGGGATTAAGGCGTATTACTTTTTTACGAGAGATACTGCTGCTTGAAGTGCGTTACCGAGATTGGTCGCTTCTTCCAGGTTAAGTTCAACAACTAACCGTCCGCCACCTTCGAGTGGGATGCGCATTACAAGGCTGCGGGCTTCCTTGGTAACTTCCATGGGTCCATCGCCAGTACGTGGTTTCATGGCCGCCATGTTGTTCCCCTTATATCTTTTGGCTCTAATCTCTCAGAGCTTGGTTCAATCAAGAGGATAAGTATCTCGCATAAGGCAGGGTCAAAGGAAATCGAATAATAGGGAGTTAATCCCCTGGATTTAACGCGGAAAGTAGACGAGATTTGCCACTCGTGATAACGCTTTGCACGGCCTTTTCGGGCACCCCAAGGGTGCTTGCGATTTGCGAGACCGACATAGATTTGAGGTAATGCAAAGAGAGAATGAAGCGTTCTTCTTCTGGCAGGCTTGCTAATAGTTCGGCGATGCCAGTCATGAGGCGAGATTACCGCGCCAGCCGACCGTCGAGAAGTTCCGCCAGCCAATTAGAAAAAATAGCAGTAGATTTTTTAGGTTACGCGGGCTTGCACGCGTCAATCGCGCTGGAGATATCCGTACACCATTCCACGAGTTCTTCCTGGCCGGGCTTCATAAACTCTAATTTAGTGAGGTGGCGAAGAGATTCTCGTAGCGGTGCATACGCGCCAGTGGGATCACAAACCGCAATCGGCTTAGCGTGAAAGCCTAAATATCGCCCTACCCAAATTTCAAAGAATTCTTCAAGCGTTCCGATTCCGCCCGGCAGCGCTATGAATGCATCAGAAATCTCTTCAATCTTTGCCTTACGTGAACGCATATCTGCAACGTAATGCAGCTCGGTAGATTCCTTATCTTGAAATTCAATGCTTACTAATTTTTCCGGAATTACACCGATAGTTGAGCCACCTACAGATCGTGCGCCACGTGCGACCGCACCCATCATGGAGATTGCCCCGCCACCCCAGACGAGTTCCCATCCTTCTTGTGCAATAGCAACGCCAACATCAAAAGCTAAATCCACGTACTCGGGATGAATAGCGGGAGATGAGGAGCAATAGACGGCTACGCGCATTAGGACATCTTAGGGTAGCTCGCACGGCTCGTACGCGAGGTTTGATACCGTTACCTAATGAGAAGCGCATATGGATACGGCATTGCAACGGTAACTAGCGCTGGCGAAATTCTTGATACCTGGTTCCATACTTTAGGTCTCGGCGCTCTAGATTCAGTTACCGCACCACAACTTTCCGAGTTCGAAGGCGAAGATGGAATTCGCGGTGTCTCTAAAAAATCAATCGCAATCGAGATTGATTTAGATGTAGCTCCCGCCTCAGTCTCTGATGCCTACCTTCGACTCCATCTTCTCTCTCATCGCATTGTTAGGCCGCATGGGCTTGTACTTGATGGAATTTTTGGAATTCTTCCCAATGTCGCATGGACATCAGCCGGTCCTTGTTCACTCGCAACGATTAATACAGTCGCCCCAAAGCTCCGAGCAAAACTCGGCGCACTCACTATCTTCTCGGTAGATAAATTTCCGCGCATGGTGGATTACGTCATTCCAGAGGGAGTTCGCATAGCAGATGCGGATCGAGTCCGTTTAGGAGCACACCTTGCTAGTGGCACCACGGTGATGCATGAAGGTTTTGTTAATTTCAATGCCGGCACTCTCGGCAAATCAATGGTCGAGGGTCGAATCTCTGCCGGAGTTGTTGTTGGCGACGGTAGCGATATTGGTGGTGGCGCTTCCATCATGGGAACACTAAGTGGTGGCGGGAAAGAAATTATCTCCATCGGCGAACGCTCACTTCTTGGAGCAAATGCAGGAATTGGCATCTCTCTTGGTGATGATTGTGTCGTTGAATCCGGCTGTTACATCACTGGCGGATCAAAGATTTCATTGCCGGATGGAACGATTGTAAAAGGCCGCGAATTATCTGGTGCAAATAATCTTCTCTTTCGTCGCAACTCTCAAACAGGTGGCTTAGAAGCGCTGCCAAAGACCGGCGACTGGGGCGGATTAAATTCGGTTCTGCACTCTAACTAAGGCTTAACAGTTGCACTTTCGGTCGGTGCAGGGATTGGCGACGGAGTAGGAACTACAGCTGTTGCAGGTAGCGCAAACCAAGATGAAGGAATCTTGAGCCGTGTCTTAAATTCGCTCACCGTTAGTCTTGCCTTAACTCCTGCTGAAGATGTTGCAGTGACCGTGAGCGCTGCCGAGGTTTTTGTGCGTGAAGTAACTGCATAACGAAGCACATCTGGCAGACCAAATGCCTTAGCTATTTTCTCTTGCGAGACAGTAATTGACCAAGCGTTGTATTTCGGGTTTAGCTTGCCATCTAAACTCCACGGATCTGGAACGCTCACTAAATATGGATAATCAGTTCCCCATACATCTTTACTTGTTGCAGTCGCTCCTCCCGTGGATGAGGAGAAGAAGACATTAATGGGCTTGCCCTGGTAAGTAATGGCTAATGCTGTTGTTGTATCAACGTTAGTTGCAGATACCGCAGCCTTCCAGAGTTGACCGAAACGTGGTTCGCCCTCTTTGGAATAACCTGCATATACCTGATCGTATTTATGATTATAAAGATTGCAGTCACATTCTTTGCGAATATTTCGCATGCGACTCAGCGCATAAGTGCGAGATGCGATTGCTTGCGCTTGCATCGCTGCGGCTGGCCACGAGGAAGAGACTTCGCTAATTCCCCATAAATAGTGATCTCGTAAGTTGAGTGTGTTTGTGACTTCAATTCGATAACCGAGTCCCGGCGCGAGAATAGGTTTTAGTTGTAAGTAGCCATGGGCGAGAGTGGAAGTAGATGATTCTGACGGGACCACCACAGTTGTGGTCGATTCATTCCATCGCAGCGTCCAGTAGTCAGCAATCCCTAAATTTCCTGCTGCAATTTGCTTACCCAAAATTGAAAAGTAAATTGGCTTGGAATCGGTGGCGACTGTCCCGGTCTCGCCTGCCGAAAGCGTCCATTGATTATTACTCTTATTCTTGGTGAGAGAAATCTTTATCGCAGCGACTTGATGGGCGATATTTACTCTAATTGTTTGAGTATCCACTACTGGAATTACCTGCGACGTCGGAAAATAGTAGTTCAGAATTTGTATTGCGCTCTTTCCTTCAAGGGCTTGCCCCTTTGCGCCAATTTGGCTCAGGCCCACACCATGACCAAATCCAGCGCCCTTAACGGTAAAAGTTGCAGGTACTGCTGTGGCCTGCGCGGCAAGAGGTGTAGCGAAAAGTACCAATATCGCAAGAGTAAATAGACGTTTCATTAATTGTGTGTGCCAAGCAAATTCTTAGGTGAAGTGAGATAGCCCAATCCCCACACAATATGCATGGTGGCAAGAACTGCAGGCAGGACAATCTTCTCTTTCCATGTTTCTCCTATAACGAATGAGCCAAGCAGAATGGCTAAGAGATAAGTCAGAACGGGAATAAATAAGATGGAAGATAGAAAAAATCCGCCAAGAATTGATGCAATCAAGATTAATACTGCCGTCGGGGGTGCGAGATAACGATAGTTAACGCTGCCTTTATGGCTACGACTAATGACTCGGCGCCATCGTCCGTATTGAAAATACTGCTTCGCTAACGCTCGAAGCGTTGATCGTGGACGATAAGTCACAACCAGCGAGGGATCAAACCAGACAAGACCACCCTGAGAGCGAAGTCGAAAATTAAGTTCCCAATCTTGGGCGCGAATAAATCTCTCATCAAATCCACCAGCTGCGAGTAGTGCATCTTTTTTAAAGGTTCCGAGATACACAGTGTCTGACGGTCCCGCTGCCCCGCCAGTATGAAATCGTGAAGAACCGACGCCGAGCTTGCTCCGCATCGCCGTGGCAACGCTCGCTTCAAAAGTTGTACGACCCTGCGCAGCCATAATGCCGCCCACATTTACAGCGTTCTGCTCTTCCAAGATGCGCACTGCTTGGCTGACATAAGCAGTATCAATCTCTGCATGGCCATCGATACGACAAATAATTGGGTACTTTGATTGGGCAATTGCAGCATTGAGTCCAGCCGCTGTTCGACCAGACGGGTTGTCGACCAAAATAATGCGTGAATTTGTTGCGGCTAATTCCGCCGCAATTTGATGTGTACGATCGTTAGACGGTCCAAGCGCCAAGATGACTTCAAAGTCGCCGTCATAATCCTGCGAAAGAATTGATGCCACCGTGTCTGCAAGGTGGCGCTCCTCATTGAGGATAGGCAGAATGATTGAAACTCCGAGCGTTTTCATACTCTCCCACGCTACCCTTTTTCTTACTTTCCGAATGCTAGTATCGGTCAAATGACGCTGAGACTTTCGGTAATTGGTACGGGCTACCTTGGAGCAACGCATGCCGCATGCATGTCCTCCCTTGGTTTTGAAGTCGTCGGCATCGATACCGACCCCGCCAAAGTCGCCCTCCTTTCACAAGGCAAGGTTCCTTTCTATGAGCCCGAACTCGAAGATCTGTTAGCGAAAGAGATTGCATCAGGTCGGTTAACTTTCACCACTGATATCAATGCCGTTGCTGATTGCGATGTTCACTTTATCTGCGTAGGAACTCCACAGAAAGCAGGCAGTCTCGCTGCCGACCTGACTTATGTTGATGCATCTCTCGATGCGGTTGCGCGGGTAACTAAGAAAGGCGCTCTTGTTGTAGGTAAGTCCACAGTGCCAGTTGGCACAGCTGCACGTTTACGCGCTCGACTCCAAGATATAAATCCTGACGCAGATCTCGCTTGGAATCCGGAATTTTTACGTGAAGGTTTTGCCGTCGATGACACCCTTCGTCCTAATCGCCTAGTTGTAGGCGTTACTAGCGACGCCGCTGAAAATATCCTTAAAGAGGTCTACGCATCCAATTTGAAGGATGGAACTCCATGGGTTCGCGCGGATCTTCCGACTGCCGAACTTGTAAAAGTCGCAGCAAACTCCTTCCTTGCTACCAAGATCTCCTTCATTAATGCGATGGCTGAAATCTGTGAAGCCGCTGGCGGCGATGTCACTGTTCTTGCACAAGCAATCGGATACGACCCTCGAATCGGAAACCGATTCTTGCAAGCAGGTATTGGTTTTGGTGGGGGCTGCCTTCCGAAAGATATTCGAGCATTTATGGCGCGTGCTCAAGAACTCGGAGCAGATCAAGCCCTCGAATTCTTACGTGAAATTGATTCCATCAATCTGCGCGCGCGGCAACGCGTGATTGAGCTCGTCCGTAAAGATTTAGGTGAAGATTTGAAGGGTAAGAGAGTCGCCGTATTAGGCGCTGCCTTCAAGCCCGATAGCGATGATGTGCGCGACTCCCCCGCACTAGATATTGCGGCACAAATTCACGCAGCAGGAGCGCAAGTTGTGATCTTCGATCCGAAAGCGAATGAGAGCGCTGCAAAAAGATTTCCTGCTCTTACCTATGCATCAAGTTCTGAGGAGTGCCTAAAGAGCGCCGACATTGTTTTGCACTTAACGGAATGGAAGCAATTCCGCGATCTCGATCCGGTCAAACTAAAGGGTCTGGTAAAGAACCCAATAATTATTGACGGTCGAAATGCGTTAAACCGTGAGTCATGGAAAGCGGCGGGCTGGCACTTTCGCGCACTTGGTCGCGCCGATAACTAAAATCCAGCGCGCTGGTTCTTCGTTAAATTCTTCGTCTTCGCGAGTGATTCGGTGCGGGATTTCTCCATCAGCTCTGCAACCTTGGCAGAAATTGTCGAATCGGTTATTCCTAAAATTCTTGCAGCCAGCAATCCTGCATTCTTTGCATTTCCGACTCCGACAGTTGCAACTGGAATCCCTGCTGGCATCTGAACGATTGAAAGCAATGAATCCATTCCATCTAGGTACTTCAGTGCAACTGGAACTCCGATAACAGGAAGAGTTGTTGATGAGGCAACCATTCCAGGTAAATGTGCCGCGCCCCCTGCGCCGGCGATAATGACGCCGAATCCTGCCTGCTCTGCGTTTTGGGCGAATTCCAACATTTCGGTCGGAGTACGGTGGGCACTCACAACGCTTGCTTCATAATTAATTCCGCATTCATCAAGAACTGTTGCGGCATCTTGCATAGTGGGCCAATCAGAGTCAGAGCCCATAATGATGGCGACTTTCTTACTCATCGATAACTCCGCTCATATAGTCCACTGCATGGTCGACTTCTTGTTGTAATTCTAGGAGATTTTCACCCGTCATAGTGACGTGTCCAATTTTGCGGCCGAGGCGAACCTCTTTGCCGTACTGGTGAAACTTCAGTGCTGGTGTGCGAGCCATTAAATGAAGATAGGGACGATACATATCGGTTTTAGGACCGCCTAATACATTTCCCATTACGGCAAAGGCGGCAGTCATTGATGGGTCACCTAACGGAAGATCCAATATGGCACGCAAGTGTTGTTCAAATTGACTTGTTTTCGCTCCTTCAATACTCCAGTGACCGGAATTGTGTGGGCGAAGCGCTAACTCATTGATAACAAAGGAGCCATCAACAATAAAGAGTTCAACTGCCATGACTCCGACGAGCCCAATTCCTTCTGCAATTCGAAGCGCTACTTGCTGCAGCGCAATGGAGAGATCATCAGAAATATCAGGAACTGGTGTGATTGTTTGTACGCAGATACCGTCTTGTTGAATAGTCAACGTCGCAGGCCAGGTAGATGCTTGTCCGTGAGGAGAGCGCGCCACCATGATGGAGATTTCTCGCTCGAGTGGCAATTTCTCCTCAAGCAGCAATACGCCATTAACGCCTTGCGCCAACTGGGTGAGCGCAGCTTGATCGTTAATTACAAATACTCCCCGACCGTCGTAGCCACCGCTAGGAATCTTCGCGATTAATGGGAAATTCAGCGAGGTGTGACCATCACTAGATTCTTCCCATTTGGGGTTGGGCAGTCCAAGTTCTTCCATCTTTTTGCGCATAATGATTTTGTTCTGTGAATATTGAAAAGATTCTGCACGGGGATAGACCTTGACGCCACTATTTTCAAGTTCACGAATCACCGATGCAGGAACTAGTTCATGTTCAAAGGTAATCACATCACAAGTCGCAGCAAAGGCCAGCACATCTTTCGAATTGGTGTAATCCCCGACAACAAATTTTGCAACTGAATTAGCGCCATCATGTGGACTACTAGCAAAGACTGTAAAAGGGATTCCCAGATCATTTGCCGGTACCGCCATCATGCGAGCAAGTTGTCCCGCTCCAATGACACCTACTCGAGGAAAGCTCACCGTTGGAGTTTAACGGAGATGAAGAAGATCTCCTACGCGGATTATTTGTTGGTCGCTTAAAAGTAGAGCGCCTGATTCATCCACACCTAAGGCAGTTCCGATCGCTTCTACGCCATCAGGCGCAATGGCCTTCACTTCTCGATTAATCGTTGAAGAGAGGGATGTGTATTCGGCAAGAAAGTCTCTGCCTGACTCCCAATCAGCGAGGTTCTGACTAAATTGACGGAGTATCTCTGCCAATAGTTCGTTGCGGTTAAGCACAATACCGAGTTCGATAAGAACAGAGGTTGCACTCGAAACCGGGAGCTGCGCTCTACTCATTGTTGTATTGATTCCAATGCCGACAATAATTCCATCGCCACATACCTCTGAAATCATTCCAGAAATCTTTTTTTCATTGATAAGAATATCGTTGGGCCACTTTGTAAAAAATTTATTACTTTCACACAATCTATTTAACACTTGTACAACACTTAAACCTGCGAGTAATGGAATAAATGACCAGCGCTCCTGCGTAATACGAGGCTTAATAAATAATGAGAAGAGAAGTGCGGTAGATCTTTCTGCTTCAAAGCTTCGATCTAACCTTCCTCTACCTGCACTTTGAAATTCTGTTGCAAGTACATCACCATGTGATGGGTTACTGGTGCGTAAAAGTTCTTGTGTGGAGGTGGCTTCTGAGATTGTCGATACCCGCCAGTAGGAGCCGGTTAACGCGTGAGAAATCGCACTCGCATCAAGTAAATCTGCGGGCATGCGTTTCTCCATTATCTCTTCAGTGCTTAGGACTAGTACCTTATGACCGTGACTGATGATATTCGTACAACCTCCGGGAAAAACGCCGACCTCCGCAAGCGTCGCTTAGAAGCCGAGAACAGTGGATCGCCAGAAGCAATCGAGAAGCGACACGCTAAAGGCAAGATGACTGCGCGCGAGCGCATTGCCAAACTCGTCGACCCTGGCTCTTTCGTTGAAATGGATTCATTCGCCCGTCATCGCTCAACGAATTTTGGAATGGATAAGAACCGCGTATATGGCGATGGTGTTGTCACCGGTTATGCCACAGTCGATGGCCGCACAATTGCTATCTACTCACAAGATTTCTTAGTATTTGGTGGCAGCCTCGGTGAAGTTGTCGGTGAGAAGATTGTTAAAGTCATGGACTTTGCTATGAAGTCAGGTATTCCAATTGTTGGATTGAATGATTCTGGTGGTGCTCGTATTCAAGAAGGCGTTGCCTCTCTCTCTAAATACGGTGAAATCTTTAAACGCAATGTTCAGGCCTCGGGCGTAATCCCCCAGATTTCTGTCATTCTCGGACCTAGTGCTGGCGGCGCGGTGTATTCACCTGCCATTACCGACTTCACGATTATGGTCAATGAGACCTCACATATGTTTATCACCGGTCCTGACGTCATTAAGACGGTAACCGGCGAAGAAGTCGGAATGGAAGAACTCGGTGGCGCAGCTACTCACAACACCAAGACCGGTAACTCCCACTACTTAGCTGAGAGTGAAGATGATGCGCTGGATTACGTCAAGGCTCTTCTCTCTTATCTTCCGTCAAACAATATGGATGAACCACCAGTCTTGCCTGCCACAGAAGGCAGCGATGTTGCACCATCTGATCGCGCTTTAGATTCTTTGATTCCTGATAACCCTAATAAGCCGTATGACATGAAGGTTGTTATTGAAGCAATCTTGGATGAAGCAGAGTTTTTGGAGGTCCACGAGCTCTTTGCGCCCAATGTGCTGGTTGGATTTGGTCGCATCGAAGGTCGCTCCGTTGGAATTATCGCTAATCAGCCATCGCAATTAGCTGGCACCCTTGATATCAACGCCTCCGAAAAGGCAGCGCGTTTTGTCCGTCTCTGTGATGCATTTGGAATTCCAATCGTCACGCTTGTCGATGTTCCTGGATTCTTACCTGGCACTGAGCAAGAGTGGGATGGCATCATTCGTCGCGGTGCAAAGTTGATTTACGCATACGGCGAAGCATCCGTACCTCTTATTACGATCATCACTCGCAAGGCTTATGGCGGTGCTTACATCGTGATGGGCTCCAAACAACTAGGCGCTGATATCAACTTGGCCTGGCCTACAGCGCAGATTGCAGTTATGGGTGCACAAGGAGCAGTAAATATTCTTCATCGTAAAGAGCTTGCTGATGCTAAAGATGTTGATGCCAAACGCGCTGAACTTATTGACGAGTACGAGACCACCCTACTCAATCCTTATATTGCCGCTGATCGTGGTTTCGTTGATGCAGTTATCGAGCCTCATGAGACTCGGATGCACATCACAAAAGCACTCAATGCACTGCGCAACAAGCGTGTGGCTCTTCCACCGCGCAAGCACGGAAACATTCCACTATGACCAGTATGCGCAATCAGAAATTTCTTATTACCTCTGGCACTCCAACTCGGGAAGAGATTATTGCCATCGGCAAAGCGCTACGTATTCCGGTAGAGAAGAAGGCGACTGAACGTGCCAGCCTCTGGCGCAAATCCCAGATTCGCCAACCACTTCCACGTAAATGGGGACAACTCTTCTAATGCCAATTCGTACAGTAGTTCTTGCATCGGCCTCACCATCGCGCAAGCGTTTGCTCGAGTCCTGCGGAATTCACCCTGAAATTCTGGTCAGTGGTGTTGATGAAGAAGATCCCAAACTTGCCTCACTCTCACCCTCAGAACTTGTTATTGCACTTGCCATACTTAAAGCTCATACCGTTAAAGATTTAGCCGGACCAAATGCGCTGGTTATCGGATGTGACTCCACCTTCGAATTTGAAGGTAAATCTCTCGGCAAGCCAGTGACTGCTGCGAACGCAATCTCCCGTGCAAAGGCGCTACGCGGAAAGACCGGGATTCTTCATACCGGGCATTGCATTATCGATACCGCACAAGGAATTGAAATTTCAGATATATCTTCATCGGCTGTCACTTTTGGCAACATGACTGATGAAGAGATTGAAGCGTATGTTGCATCGGGTGAGCCGTTACAAGTTGCTGGTGGATTTACCCTCGATGGGCTGAGTGCGCCATTTATCGATCACATCGCTGGTGACCCTTCCGGAATTATTGGTCTCTCACTTCCACTTCTCCGTCGCGCAGTACATCAACTTGGTTTATCGTGGTCGCAAATTTCAGAAATGGTGGTTCCGGCGTGAAATCAGTACTGATCGCTAACCGTGGTGAAATCGCCGTCCGCGTAGCTCGAGCTGCGCGAGATCATGGAATTAAATCCATCGCTATTTACTCTGATGAAGATCGCACCTCGCTACACGTAGCGACTGCCGATGAGGCATATGCGCTCAATGGACTTTCTGCAGCAGATACTTATTTAGACCAAGAGAAAATTATTGCAATAGCCAAGCAGGCTGGCGCTGATGCAGTTCATCCTGGTTATGGCTTCTTATCAGAGAATGCCGATTTCGCCGATCGCGTAATTGCTGCTGGTTTAATTTGGATTGGACCTCCCCCTGCTGCAATTCGTTCTCTCGGAGATAAGGTCTCAGCTCGAAAGATTGCCGCAGTAGTAGGAGCCCCCTTAGTTGCGGGAACAATTGATCCAGTAGATACACCTGAAGAGATCATTGCATTCGCAAAAGAGCACGGCCTACCTGTAGCAATCAAAGCTGCCCATGGTGGCGGCGGTCGCGGCCTAAAGGTTGCACGCACCATGGAAGAAATTCCAGAACTCTTTGCATCTGCTGTGCGCGAAGCAATTACTGGTTTTGGTCGCGGTGAATGTTTTGTGGAACGCTACTTGGATAAGCCACGTCACGTAGAAACCCAAGTTCTTATTGATTCCCATGGCAACGCGGTTGTCGTCAGTACACGCGACTGTTCATTGCAACGTCGCCACCAAAAGTTAGTGGAAGAAGCACCTGCACCGTTCTTAACCGATGCACAGGTTGAACAGCTCTACACATCTTCTAAAGCCATTATGAAACGTGCTGGCTACGTAGGAGCAGGCACCTGCGAATTTCTTATTGGCGTAGATGGCACTATCTCATTTCTAGAAGTAAATACGCGACTACAAGTAGAACACCCGGTCTCTGAAGAAGTTACTGGTTTGGACTTAGTTCGCGAACAGTTCCGTATCGCTGACGGTGGCACTATCAATCCCGTCGACCCCATCATTCGCGGCCACTCCATCGAATTTCGTATTAACGGTGAAGATCCCGGAAAAGGTTTCTTGCCTTCACTCGGAACAATAACTAAGTGGGAAGTTCCTTCTGGACCTGGTGTTCGAATCGATGCCGGCTTTGACCACGGACATACCATCGGTTCTCACTTTGATTCACTCCTTGCAAAGCTAATTGTTACGGCTGCAACTCGCGAGGAAGCCATTGAGCGAGCTCGTCGAGCACTTCGTGAATTTGAAATCGGTGGCTTAGCAACCGCACTTCCTTTCCACCGAGCGATTGTTGAAGATGAGAACTTCACTAAGAATTTCAAGGTCTACACCAGCTACATTGAGAATGAATTCGTTAATGAGATTGAGCCATTTAATTTCAAGCAAGGCGTCGCCGAGACCAAGGCTGCCTCTCGCAAGATTGTTGCTGAAGTCAATGGACATCGTTTTGATGTTTTGTTGCATACTCCTGAACCAGTAGAGAAGCGTCACCGGGTTAAGCCAAGCGGAATATCTAAGATTGCCGGAGATGGCATTGAAAGTCCTATGCAGGGAACCGTTGTAAAGATTCTCAAAGCTAACGGAGATCGCGTACAACCTGGTGACCTAATTGTTGTTCTTGAGGCTATGAAGATGGAGCAACCACTAATCGCCCACAAGGCCGGAACGATTACCAAACTTAATGTTGGAGTCGGGCAGACTGTTGCTAGCGGTGCGCTTCTCTGCACTATCGAAGATTAATCTTTAGACTTCAGCTATGACTCTCTACGCTGCATATGGTTCCAATATGGATCCTGCGCAGATGTTAGAACGTGCTCCCTACTCCCCTCATCGAGGTACCGGTTGGCTAGAGGGTTGGCGCTTAACTTTTGGCGGCGAAGAAATTGGTTGGGAAGGTTCAATCGCAACAGTTGTAGAAGATCCCAATCACCACGTCTTTGTCTCGCTTTATGACCTTACTGCGCAAGATGAAGAGAGTTTGGATATATGGGAGGGCGCTAACCTCGGTATCTATTCCAAGATTCGGGTGCGAGTTCAATCCCTCCAAGGAGAACATCTCTGCTTCCTCTATGTCCTCAATAGTTATGAGGGCGGTCTACCGAGCAAGAGACACCTTTCGATTATTCTTGATGCCGCAATTGCTGCCGGGGCACCAGTAGATTATTTGGAAGATTTAGCTAGAAGAGCAACTAAACAAGAGTAGGTATTTAGAGATAAGTTTGGCCTATGGCCGACCTCTATAGCGATCCACTAGCAACCGCCCAAGCTGCAGCCGACACCCTCGCCCAGCTCACCGGTAAAGATAATCATGATGTTGCACTTGTGATGGGATCTGGATGGATCTCAGCTGCTGATGCACTTGGCGCTCCCACACACGAATTTTCTGCAACAGATTTGCCAGGATTTCTAGCACCAACAGTCGCTGGTCATGGTGGCGTCATTCGCTCGTACGACTTGCAGGGTGCTAACGGCACTATCCGCGCACTCGTCTTTCTTGGTCGTACACATCTCTACGAAGGTAAAGGTATCGAACCTGTTGTGCACGGAGTTCGCACAGCTGTAAAAGCTGGATGTAAGGCGGTCGTACTGACAAACGCATGCGGCGGAATTAGCCGTGACTACAAGGTTGGTCAGCCCGTCATTATTCGTGACCATATATCTATGACAGGAGTAAGTCCGCTCATTGGTGCAGATTTCGTCGACCTTACCGATCTCTACAGCAAGCGCATCCGTACGCTCTTGCGAGAAGAAGATTCTTCGCTCGCCGAAGGTGTTTATGTTCATTGGCGCGGACCTGCATACGAAACTCCGGCAGAAATAAATATGCTCCGCGCGATGGGCGCTGATTTAGTTGGAATGTCTACTGTTCCTGAAGCAATTGCTGCACATGCTCTTGGTGCTGAAGTTGTTGCTATTTCATTAGTCACTAATGCTGCAGCAGGCGTCACTGGTGAGAAGTTGAGCCACGAAGAAGTTATGGCCGCAGGCAAAGCTGCTGCCGGCAAGATGGGTCAGCTTCTGGAAAAGGTTCTTCACAAAATATGATCGATGCTGCGCTTATTGCTGAAGTAGAGAAATGGATTGCGGTCGATCCTGATCCCACTACTGCGGCGACTCTGCGCACATGGCTCGAAAATAAGAACGAAATTGAACTCCGAAAATCTTTCAATGGTTTTCTGCAATTCGGAACGGCAGGGATGCGTGGGCCGGTTGGTCCTGGTCCTTCATGTATGAACCGCGCTGTCGTTGGCCGCACCGCCGCTGGACTTGCTTCTTATTTGAAGAAGCGTGGACTTCAGAGTGTGATTATCGGACGCGATGCACGACATGGTTCTGAGGAATTTACGCAAGAGAGCGCTGAAATATTGAGTGGTGCTGGATTAACCGTATTTATTCTGCCTCGCCCATTACCTACCCCGGTCCTTGCCTATGCGATGAACAAATTAGATATTGATTGCGGAATCATGGTGACGGCTAGCCATAATCCTCGCGAAGACAATGGTTACAAGGTTTATCTTGGCGGTACTGTCGATGGCGTTTTATACCGAGGATCTCAAATTATTTCACCTGCAGATAGCGAGATTTCTGCTGAGATTGCCTCAATTCACAGTGGGCAGCCTCGCGGTACTTCTTGGACCGTTTTAGATGATGTGGTCGTTAATGATTACGCTAACAGCGTTGCAGCCCTTATCACCAAGGCTGAAGATGTAAAAGTTGTTTACTCCGCCATGCATGGCGTCGGTACTGAAATGATTCAGTGGACATTTCACAAAGCTGGATTCACCCAACCAATCCTGGTCGATGCGCAGTCAAAACCAGATCCAGATTTTCCTACAGTTAAATTCCCTAATCCAGAAGAAGCAGGCGCAATAGATCTTTCACTCGAAGTCGCACGCGCGCACGGCGCAGATATTGTCATTGCAAATGATCCGGATGCCGATCGTTGCGCTATTGCGACGCTCGATCCGGTAGCCGGATGGCGAATGCTTCGCGGGGATGAAGTCGGTGCAATCTTGGGTTATTACATTGCAACCCGCCTACCGGAGCGAACCACCGGAAAATCCTTCGCAAACTCTATTGTCTCCGCCAGCCTTCTTGCCAAGATATCTTCCCACTTCAACATTGAGTTTCATGAAGTCCTCACCGGCTTTAAGTGGCTGGCAAAGATTAGGAATTTAACTTTTGGATATGAGGAAGCCCTTGGTTATTGCGTAGATCCCATAAATGTAAATGACAAGGATGGAATCTCTGCCGCACTGTTGTTGGCAAAGATTGCGGGCGAGTTAAAATCTGAAAATATCTCCATTATTGAATATCTTGATGAAATTTGGAATCTCTTTGGTTTTCACCGTACGGAACAGATTTCTATTCGAGTCAATGATTTGGACCATGTAGAACAGGTTCTCCGAGGGCTCCGGTTAAATCCTCCTGAATCTATCGCGGGCTATGAAGTCAGAAGTTTTGAAGACCTCCTTTCGCCGACCGATGGTCTACCTGCAACTAATGCCCTTCGGCTATTTCTTGCAGATGGAACTCGAATTATTGTTCGTCCAAGCGGAACTGAGGCGAAGCTGAAGTGCTACATTGAAGTCGTGCGCCCAACAGGAAGTAAGAGCGATAAGGCCAGCGCGGAAGAGGCGATTAACTCTTTACGTACTGAACTTCTCGCTATCTTGGCATGAGCGCAAAACTTCTCGCCGATGAGAGCGAATCCTCTCTTAAGAAATTTCTAGCAACACTTCCTCCAGTAGACCAAGTCGGTGCACATGCCCGCGCCGATATGTTGGCGACTCGAAGTATCAAAACCAGCAGTAAGAATTGGGCGATCGATACCGCAATTAGCATGATTGACCTCACCACTCTTGAAGGCGCAGATACTCCCGGAAAAGTTCAAGCGCTCTGCGCGAAAGCAGTTCGTCCAGATCCTATGGACCCCACCGTTCCGCATGTCGGCGCAGTCTGCGTCTATAACGATATGGTCGGCATTGCTCGTACCCAGTTAGATTCAATTGGCGGCAGTGAGATTCCAGTTGCAGCAGTTTCCACAGCATTTCCTTCCGGCCGAGCAAGTTTTGCTGTTAAAGCACAAGACACTAAGGATGCGCTCGATGCCGGAGCGAGTGAGATTGATATGGTCATCGACCGCGGAGCATTTCTCGCAGGCCGTCTCGGCGATGTCTATGAAGAGATAAAGAAAATTAAGGAGATCTGCGGAAAGCGCGCTCATCTCAAAGTTATCTTTGAGACCGGAGAGCTAGTCACGCTTGATAACGTTCGCAAGGCGTCGTATTTAGCGATGCTAGCCGGCGCGGATTTCATTAAGACCAGCACTGGCAAGGTTGCTCCCGCTGCCACTCCCCCGGTCGTATTAGTAATGCTAGAAGCCGTGCGCGACTATTACGCCCTTACTGGCACTCAAATTGGCGTTAAACCTGCTGGTGGAATTCGCACAACTAAAGATGCAATCAAACAACTCGTTCTCGTCAACGAGACCGCTGGACCAGAATGGCTCAATCCGCAGATGTTCCGTATTGGCGCAAGCGCTTTACTCAATGATTTATTGCTTCAACGTATGAAGATGCGAGATGGTCACTATGCAGGTTCTAGTTATGTCACTCTGGATTAGGAAGTAGAGAATATGAACTCATTCGAATATGCACCCGCACTCGAGTCGACTGCCATCGTCGATATCAAATCTGAGTACAAGCTCTATATCGGCGGAAAGTTCGTTCCGGCCAAGTCCGGCAAGGTCTTTGCCACCATTAACCCAGCTGATGAGACGATGCTGGCTCGCGTTGCCTACGCTGATCTAGTTGATGTAAACGCGGCGGTTGCAGCAGCTCGTAACGCCTATACAAAGACATGGTCAAAACTTTCTGGCGCAGAGCGCGGTAAGTATCTCTTTCGCATCGCTCGTATTTTGCAGGAGCGCGCTCGTGAATTCGCAGTTCTCGAGACACTAGATAACGGCAAGCCCATCCGAGAGACTCGCGATACCGATATTCCATTAGCTGCTGCGCATTTCTTCTATCACGCAGGTTGGGCAGATAAGTTGGAATACGCCGGCGCAGGTTCAAAACCAAAAGCACATGGCGTTGCAGCACAGATTATTCCCTGGAACTTTCCACTCCTTATGCTCTCTTGGAAAGTTGCCCCTGCACTCGCGGCAGGTAACACCGTAGTGCTCAAACCTGCCGAGACGACTCCGCTCACAGCACTGCTCTTTGCTGAAGTCTGTGAACAAGCAGGATTACCTGCAGGTGTTGTAAACATTATTACCGGCGATGGCGCTACAGGTTCGCACTTGGTCAACCATCCTGGCGTCGACAAGATTGCATTTACCGGTTCTACCGCTGTTGGAAAATCTATCGCTCGTGCAATTGCTGGTACCAAGAAGGTGGCTACGCTCGAACTCGGTGGCAAAGGTGCAAACATTATTTACGACGATGCACCTATTGATCAAGCGGTCGAAGGAATTGTCAACGGAATCTTCTTTAATCAGGGACATGTTTGCTGCGCAGGTTCGCGCCTGTTCTTGCAAGAAAATATTCATGACGAAGTTCTAGAGAAACTAAAGCGTCGGATATCGCTCTTACGGGTGGGCAATCCCCTCGACAAGAACACTGATGTTGGTGCTATTAATAGCGCAGCTCAACTTGCCAGAATCACAGAGCTCGCTGCTACCGGTGACGCTGAAGGACCAGAACGTTGGCAGGCCAATTGCGCACTTCCTGAAAAGGGATTCTGGTATCGCCCCACTATTTTCACTGGTGTTACACAAGCCCACCGCATCGCGCGTGAGGAAATCTTTGGCCCAGTTCTCTCTGTCTTGACCTTCCGCACACCCGCAGAAGCCGTAGAAAAGGCGAATAACACTCCTTATGGCCTATCTGCAGGTGTCTGGAGCGATAAGGGTTCTAAGGTGCTCTGGACCGCACAGCAACTTCGTGCCGGAGTTATCTGGAGTAATAGCTTCAATAAATTTGATCCTGCTAGCCCTTTTGGTGGATATAAAGAATCTGGTTGGGGACGTGAGGGCGGACGACATGGTCTGGCTGCATACTTGAAGGGAGGCCACTAATCATGGCCCGTATCGATGTAATGAAAACTTATAAACTATTTATTGGTGGCAAGTTTCCGCGCAGTGAATCTGGCCGTGTCTATGAACTCCAAGATGCAAAAGGTAAGTTCCTCGCAAATCCATGCCTCGCTTCTCGCAAAGATTTGCGCGACTCTGTCGTTGCTGCCAGATCTGCATTGAGTGGCTGGTCGACCGCAACTGCATATAACCGTGGACAAATTCTCTATCGCGTTGCAGAAGTAATGCAGGGACGTAGCGCGCAATTTATCGATGAGATTGTTGCGCAAGAAGGCATCACGTCTAAAGCCGCTGCCGTTCAGGTAGAGCAGGCTATTGATCTCTGGGTTTGGTATGCAGGTTGGACCGATAAGTTATCGGCGTTCTCTGGTGCACAGAATCCAGTATCTGGGCCTTTCTATAACTTCACCTCTCCCGAAGCGCTTGGAGTAGTTGGAGCTTTCGTCGATGGCAAACCTTCGTTGCTCTCACTCGTCTCTTCCATTGCTCCAATAATCGCTGCTGGAAATACGGCAGTAGTTGTTGCCTCTGAAAAATTCCCGTTATCGGCAATTACGCTGGCTGAAGTGTTGGCAACAAGTGATCTGCCAGGTGGGGTCGTAAATATTCTGACCGGCAAGTCTTCCGAGCTCATCTCATGGATGGGCGAGCATATGGAGATTGATGGAATCGATGCAACCGGATTGTCGAGCAAAGCAATGACAGAACTAAAGATTGCCGGAGCAGAGAACTTGAAGCGCATCCATTCCTTTAGCGATATCGCATCGCCAGCTCGGATTCAGGCCTTTATGGAGAATAAGACAATCTGGCAGAATGTCGGTATTTAACTATTCAGCTGCAATAGCTGCATAACCCGGCTTTACTATCTGCTCAATGATTGCCAACCGCTCTTCAAAGGGAATAAATGCACTCTTAAGAGCATTGACGGTCAATCGCTGTAGATCTTGGAATGTCCAATCGAACGCCTGTGTAGATTGAATCATTTCATTGCTCATTGAGGTGCGACTCATCAATCGATTATCGGTGTTGATGGTGACTCGAAAACGTAATTGTTCAAGAACGCCAATCGGATGAGATGCATAATCTTTAGCTGCGCCAGTTTGTAAATTAGAGGTCGGGCACATCTCTAGCGGAATACGGCGATCTCGTACATAAGATGCAAGTAATCCAAGCTTGGGTTCTGGTCCGGAGAAATCAATATCGTCAATGATGCGTACGCCATGTCCCAATCGTTCCGCGCCACACATCTGAATTGCCTGCCAGATGGAGGGCAGGCCGTATGCCTCGCCAGCATGAATCGTGAAATGTGCATTTGCT
>CAEZYL010000004.1_pt1 | contig 29239 bp, 24 predicted proteins | sample 7265501 | NCBI WGS metagenome assembly CAEZYL01 (sample SAMEA6813933, study PRJEB35770) | freshwater metagenome | biome: Freshwater; feature: Freshwater reservoir; material: water | place: Czech Republic | collected 2017-04-14 | depth 30m m
ATTGTTGGGTTTGAAAGTTTGAAAGTGGCATTGACTGTATGCACAGCAGAAATATTCTCAAATGTGTATGAAGATACCGGAGTTGTTTCAACCCCATCAATCAATAATCTCTGTAAGAAGTAATCAGTATTTGGAGTAAAGGTAAATGTCTGGCTCTCTCCAAAAGTTGCAACCCGTGCAGGTGTTGAATCAATTGTTCCAAACCCATTACTAGTTGCAATTATTGCGTATGGATTAGCGCTCCATACCGCATAGAAAGTTTGATCGCTATCTACGCTCTTTGTATAAATCACCGTAGAACTATCTAAAGACCAACCTACAAATGTATTGCCAGCTTTTGTTACGACTGGAGTTGTTTCTAGCGCATCAGTTCCGTAGGCAAGTGTTGTTGTTGAATCAGTTAATCCGCCATTTGCATTATATGTAATTATGAAAGTATCAATAGCCCAAACCGGAGTTAAAGTGTGAAGTGCGAGAGTGACAGTAAAAGAGTCACCAGGTTGATAGGTTCCATTTGCATCTTTCCAACCTAGGAAGCGATAGTGCGGCTTATTGAGGGTCGCGGAATCCGAAATTGTTATTGAGTCACCTATGAGTGCGCTAATTGCATCAGGTGGCACACCAGATGTGGAAGTGCCAGTATCAAAAATAATGACAGCGGCATCTCCAATTGCATTTGCAACTTTTGGTTTTATCACTTTAGGAATCAAAGTACTTTGCCAAATTGCGTAATACGTTTTATCACTCGTTAACGTGATGTCATCGCCGGGAGAGATTAACGATTCTCCTACAGCAGAAATGCTCCACCCTAAAAATCTATAGTTGTTGCGGGTTAGAGCAGCAGGGGCCTTTATTATCGAATTATGCGCACCTGAAATTGAATTAAACGTTGCGGTTTCGTCATTGCTGCTGAAGTAGGCAATATCCCCTACCGCTCCACCGATCTTAAAGGAGATGGATTTGTTAGCTGATTCGTAATACGTACCGCGAGATACTACGGCGGTAATTAAACAAGTTCCGCCAGAGAATGCTGGAGAAACAATTCCTGTTGTTGGTGTGACTGTACATCCGGTGGAATTGCCAGCGCTGTAGTTAATTGTGCCGTCACTTCCAATGATTCCACCATCCATCAGCGGAGTTGTTGAATCTACGAATGGATAAATAGTGGCAGTCTCAATACCGCTTAACGTCTCTCGCGATTGATATAAATTTAAAGTTCGAGAAGCATGATTAACAACGAATGTAAATTTCTTTGATTCGGTATACCCATTTGCATCAGCAACGGTAAGAGTCTCTTCGTATCTACCCGCCGGCGTCATGGTGTCGATAGAGAAAATACTTGTGGTTGTGTCAATCTGCCGAAGTGTGATTCCTGGATGTTGCGCGGACAGGGAGAGGTTGTATCCCATATGAACAATTGATCCACCATCTACCGAAACGGTGGTTGAAGCACCTTCGCCAAATGTTGTCTCTAGATCTTCGCCAGTAATCGTGATGACGGGAGGCGCGGTGACTGCATACGATGCAGGAGCTGCGAACGCATTTTGAAGCAGTCCAAGAATGAAAACCGTAATGAGCGTACGTACAACGCGCTCTGCCCATTCCGACTTGAGGTTAAAGATCCAGAAGTTACTCATGCGTGTGCTCCGCGTGAGCTTGGCTTGAGCGTGTCATGAGCGTAAAAGATTCTGATACGCACTTAGTAATAAGGAGAAGTTTTTCAAAATTAAAATTAAGCGTAGATGAGCGTGAGGTGCGTGTGATTTTATTCAGGGCAGCGCGAACTTCAAGCGCGCCTTCACCCCAGAAATCACCCATGGGGTAATCCTAAATTCGGACATAACAGGCACAGAAATAGGATTTTGGGAAGCCCTACTTTGTAACAATTAGATGAAAAAAGGCAGAGCCGTGGGGGTTTTCCCCATTTTTAAGCCTGAATTTCTGCCTGACTAACGAGTTTTACAAGTCCCTCGACCACCAGATCTACACCTGTATGAAAATCAAACGCGTCATCGAGAAAGGTGTTTGAACGCGTCTCCATCATGATTGATTTAACTCGATTATCCAAACCATAAAACTTCAGTGGAACATATGTGCCTGCATATGGTTCGTTTTCATAAACGTCACCTAAAGCAGAAAAGCTTGCACGAGCTGCATCTGCGAGTGTAATTGGAGTATGAAATTTATCGGTACCGATACATATAGCTGGTCGCTTCTGACCGTGGTTAACTGCATTTTCATGTTGTTCAGGTCGGTATGAATGCACATCAATAATTGTGGCAACTCCAGTGGATTCGATTCTGGAACTCACTAATTCTTCAAGTGCTTGTGCATATGGATGGAAGTAATTGTCTAATAACGCTTTCTCGCCAGCGAAGTTAGAACTACGTAAATCCCTACCTGTTGAAGTCTTGCGATAAACCGCACCCATACCTACCTTGTTCATGATTTCACGGTCATCGGGAAAGCGTTCTGGGTCAATAACCAGACGCGAAAAACGATTAATAAATAGCCAAGGTTTAGTTGCAGATTTTTCAGCAGCAGATAGTGCAATCTCATCTGTGCGACTATCGGTCATAGAATCGAGTTCTTCCAGCAACTCATCATCATTGAGAAGTAGCTCAGAACGCACGTCGGCTGGAATAAACCGAGCAGAATGCGGCACATGCAGAATTACTGACGACTGGGGATCTCCCGGAATGATTTCGAAATTAGTTGCCACTAGAGGCGACCGGCCTCATGCACTCGTTTCAAGAAATCTTGCGTGCGAGGATCTTTAGGATTTTCAAGCATTTCTGATGGGCTTCCCCATTCGATAATGCGACCGCGCTCTAGGAAGCAGACCTCATCGGCCACCTGCTTGGCGAATCCCATCTCATGAGTAGCTAAAACCATGGTCATTCCATGGTCTTTGAGATCTCGGACGGTGCTCAAAACTTCATTCACGAGGACTGGGTCTAGCGCAGAAGTGACTTCGTCGAGAAGTAGTAGTCGTGGCTCAACTGCAAGAGATCGAATGATGGCCACTCGTTGTTGCTGTCCCCCACTCAGGCGATCTGGATATTGATCAGCTTTCTCACGAAGTCCAAAACGAGTGAGTAGTTCTAGCGCCTTCTCTGTTGCCTCTTCTTTTCCAAGACCGTGAACTCGCATTGGTGCCAAAATTATGTTTTCCAGAACTTTCATGTGGGGAAAGAGATTGAAGGACTGAAAGACCATTCCTAATTTGCGGCGAATCTCGTCGGGATTGGTGGAAACATCAGTGATATCGATTCCGTCCAGTTTGATGACGCCATCATCAATGAGTTCAAGCAAATTTATGCAGCGAAGCATTGTCGATTTACCTGACCCAGATGCTCCGATAAGTACGGTCGCAGTGTGTTCTGGAACTTTGATGGAGATATCTTCGAGGACTACTTCTGCGCCAAATGCTTTGCGAACCTCAACGAGTTCTAGGACTGGATTACTCATGCTTGTCCCTGCGCATTCTGTCGCTCAATAGATTTGCGAAGTGTGCGATCGGTATAGCGAGTCAGTGGAATAGTGACGATTAAGAAGACCAGCGCCGCCATGACATAAGGGGTGTAATTAAAGGTTCGGCTGGTTTCAATCTGGGCCGCTCGAATCGCATCCGTCACGCCCAGAATCGAGACCAGGCCAGTGTCTTTGATGAGTGCGACCAAGTCATTGAGGAGCGGTGGGGTCACGCGACGAAGTGCCTGTGGCAAGACCACGTAGCGGAGAGTTTGAAAATTAGAGAGTCCAAGGGATCTGGCAGCAGCACGTTGGCTGGGGTGAACAGTCAGAATTCCCGAGCGAATAACCTCGGCCACATAGGCGCTGTAGGTGATGATGACGGCAATAATTCCAAGAACAAATACATCGTTGGTGACGCCTCGAATTTGTAGGGCTGGAATACCGAAACCCACAAGCAAGATAATCAAGAGCATTGGGATGCCGCGAAAAGCATCTACATAGCCAGTCGCAAGAATTCGAAATGGCGTTAAGGCCGGAGACCGAGAGGTTCGAATTAGCGCGATAGTTAAACCCAATATGCCTACCGATGTGGCGGCGATTAGTGTCAGAATGACGTTAGATTGAAAGAATCCGGTCAGAATTTTTGGGAGAACTTCAAAGCCATAACCCCAGTCAAAGAATGTTGCAGATAAAACTTTCCAGCCAGGTGATGTGACGACAACAATCGCAAGCGTTCCGAGCACTAACAAACTGGAGAGTGCAGCAATCAATCCGTTACGACGGCTTTTAGCTTTTCGAGAAGCTCTCCGACCAAGTTCGATCGGACTGGGTTGCCACTCTCCGCCAAATGAGTAAGGCGCAGCTCCGGAGTTGCCTCCATTGCTGCGCCCTACCTCTTGAGACATAGGTCTTAGAGTATTGGATTACTTAAGTAGCGGTGCGCCAGCTGATGCGGTCAACCACTTGGTTGTAATTTTTGCGAGCTCGCCACTTGAACGAACGGCCTCGAGTGCCTTGGTTACGCATCCAGTGATAGGGCTCTTCTTAGCGAGCAGAAGTCCAGCTCCCTTATCTGCCTTATCGACATTTGCGAACTGGCCGGCAATAACACCATTAGGAACTTCAACTGCTGACAAGTAGAAAGCAGTTGGAAGATCAACAACAAGACCGTCAATCTGCTTGTTCTTAAGAGCAGTGACTGCAGCTGCGTTGTCGTTGAATACCTGTGGCTTTACGCCAAGGACCTTTTCGACTGCATCTAGTGAAGTAGAAGAAACAGCAGCGCCGATTGTGGCCTTCTTTGACTTAACATCTGCGATGCTCTTTACGCCATCAAGCTTGCTGCCCTTGTAGGTAACAATTGCTTGGTTGGACTTGTAATAAGAGGTAGAGAAATCAACAACTTTGGCGCGATCAGCAGTAATTGAATATTGCTGAATATTGAAGTCGAATGTCTTTGGTCCAGGTGCAATTGCTGAATCAAAAGAGGTACGTACCCACTTAACTTGAGCATTGGTATAACCAAGCTTCTTAGCTACTGCATATGCGACAGCTGCTTCAAAACCCTTACCTGATTCAGGCTTGTCATCAAGCACCCAAGGTGAATATGCAGGCTCGCCAGTTGCGATAGTAAGAGTCTTTGCGGTTACTGTCTTCAGTGTTGCTGGAGTACAAGCAGCTGCAGCATTAGCTGGTGCAGCGAATGTAAGAGTGGAAAGTAGAAACGCGAGCGCTGCTACTGGTGCGAACTTGATTGCTTTTTTCATAGGTTTATTACCTTTCATGATCCTTTAAGGGACCTGCGCTTGCCGGTGCAATTTGCTCCCGACCTGGTCTTCACTCAGAGCACCCCACCGCGGAGGAGGGTTGCTGATCAGCTAGCTGAGGCTTAGCGCTGATGCTCATGACCTGCGTGAACCATAGCAAAAACAGGCAAAAGCGAGAAATTGCAAAGCGCTTGCAAGATTTACCGCATGAAAAGCTTAGTTTTCGCCCTCTTCAGCAATCGCGTGGTTGGTGATTGTGGTGCGGATATCCCAGAGTTCAGGGAAGAAGTTGAAGGAGTTGAGCTTGCTCAGAACTTCAACTGGCGTTCCTTGAGTACCTGAAACCTTGGTACCGATGCTACGTTCGACAATCTTGAAGTGGCGTTGGCGCCACATGAACATCGCTTGATCAATCTCAAGAAGTGCTTGTGCCAGCGAGAACAACTCGTCGTACTTCTCATGCTCAAGAAAGATAGTTAATAAAGGCACACCTTCTTTTTCAAGGAGACGATGAAATTCCTTACCAAGAGTTGGGATTGCTTTGCGAATAGCGTTAAATCCTGGTGAGTCAAAGCCTGAGCCATGACCGAGTGCGCGACGAACTTGTTGGTAATCCCATGGAGTCATTTGATCTAACATCGCCATGCCTTTATCTGCATAGTCAACACACATAAGAATACGAGGGACCAATCGGAGAGCCATCCGAATATCGTCTTCGGCCAAATAATTTGCGATTTGGTATGCCTCAGATACTGCGAGCTTTAACCAAAGTTCAGCGGTTTGGTGGGTGATTGCAAATAAGAGTTCATCGCGGTGAAGCCATTCATCTGGGCTCTTTTGTAATGAAAGAAGTTCTGGGGTACGGATATAGCGTTCGTAATCGCTCTTACCTAAACCTTCAAGTATCTGATCTGGACCGTATGCCATTTGAATGACTCCTCTAACTTAGATAGTTACTTTGAGGGCGGCAGATAGCCAGTCCACAATTTCTTGCGTGGGAGCGCCCGGCGTAAAGAGTTCTCCAACGCCTAGCTCTAGTAATTTCTTGCGGTCTTCTTCCGGAATAATTCCGCCGCCGAACAGAACGATATTTGAAGCGCCTTGTTCTTTAAGTAAATCAAGTACGCGAACAAAGAGAGTCATGTGCGCCCCGGAGAGAACAGAGAGGCCGATCGCCTGCACATCTTCCTGGATTGCAGTTGCAACGATTTGTTCTGGCGTCTGGTGAAGACCGGTGTAAATAACCTCATATCCAGCATCGCGGAGAACTCGGGCAATAATCTTCGCCCCGCGATCATGGCCATCTAATCCTGGCTTTGCAATAACTACGCGGGCTGGGCTCATGCCTTCAATTTAGCAATTGAGCAGGCTCACATCAACCCTTTAACGACCGTCAAAATCCCGTATCCTCCGTTCTGTGAGTAACGAGAGCGATATCACGGCCTCCGAGAAGGCGCTGCTGGCATCGGTTGCGGCTGGTGACCGCACCGCACTCGCTAAAGCTATTACTCTCTTTGAAGACTCCACAAAATATCCGCTCTCACTAATTCAGGAGAGCGCTTCACAATCCCATGTCATTGGAATTACAGGTTCGCCTGGCGTTGGTAAATCAACAACGGTCAATGCACTCATTACTTATCTGCGATCTCAGAATAAGACTGTTGCCGTTATTGCCGTTGATCCCTCTTCTCCGATTTCAGGTGGTGCACTTTTAGGCGATCGCATCCGTTTAACTAATCATTTTCTAGATTCCGGAGTCTTCATTCGTTCGCTCGCTACCCGAGGGCATCTCGGTGGCTTATCGGCATCGACGAATTCCGCAATCAAATTAGCGCAATTAGCTGGTTTTGATTTCGTAATCGTCGAAACTGTAGGGGTTGGGCAGAGCGAAGTAGAAGTGATGCGTTATGTGCAGACCGTGCTCATAGTTCTTGCCCCTGGAATGGGTGACGGAATCCAGGCGTCAAAGGCTGGAATATTGGAGATTGGCCATATCTTTCTTGTGAATAAGTCCGATCGCGATGGTGCCAAGGAAACTGCGCGAGAGCTCGAAAAGTCTTTACACCTCTCGCCTCATAATCCACAATGGTCACCTGTAATCCTGCTTGGCGCGATGGAGAGGTCAACCGGCGTGGAAGATTTGATGAAGGCATTAAACAATCATCGAGAGAGTCTCTAATTAATTATGTTTAAGAGTGCTCATATAGATACATACTGCCGCGAGAATTTACCTCCAACAGAACAGTGGCCATGGCTCAATCAAGAATTTATTGATTCTCACTATCCAGAGCGAATCAATGCTTCAGTGGAACTCTTAGATCAGACAATTACTAACTATGGTGGTGATCGTAGAGCGGTAATTGCAGCTGAAGGGGAATTTACTTACCAAGAGATTCTAGATCGAACCTGCCAAGTCAGTAATTTCCTTACCGCCCAAGGTGTTCAGCCTGGTAATCGAGTACTTTTACGTGGGCCTAATAATGCATCCACCGTAGTTCTCTGGCTTGCCGTTTTACGCATTGGCGCGGTGGCGGTAACAACTATTGCTCTTCAGCGAGCTAGCGAACTCGAGAAAATAGTTAAAGTTGCTGATGTTCAATTTGCTCTTATTGATCATCGCTATACCGATGAATGGCACGCGCTCACAGAATTTAAAGGCAAGACTTTCATTTATGGTGGCGAGAACGACCTCTTTGCTCTAGCAGATAAAGAACCCAAACATCACACGCCTTGTGACACCGCAAGTGATGATGTCGCCATCTTAGCTTTCACTTCCGGTTCGACTGGAGTACCTAAGGCCACCATGCATTTTCATCGCGATATTTTGGCTATACAAGATACTTTCGCAAAAGAAACTCTAAAGGCCAACACTGATGATCTCTTCGCTGGCACTCCCCCAATCGCATTTACCTTTGGACTAGGTGGGAGTGTTATTTTTCCTTTTCGCATTGGGGCGTCCACACTTCTACTCGAAGGTGCAACACCACCAGTTCTGCTAGAGAAGATTGCAGAGCATAAAGTAACGGTTCTGTTCACGGCACCAACTGCTTATCGCGCAATGCTTAAAGTAAATAAACCAGAGCTTGCAGCATCACTTCGTCGGTGCGTATCTGCTGGTGAGCATTTACCTGAATCCACCTGGCGCGCTTGGCATGATGCAACAGGAATCAAATTGATTGATGGAATTGGCTCCACCGAAATGCTTCACATCTTCATCTCGGCTTCTGATGAAGAGATCGTTCCAGGTATGACAGGTAAGGCGGTCCCTGGATATGAAGCGATGGTTGTAGATAATGATTTTAAGCAGGTGCCGGCTGGAGAAATCGGATTTCTTGCCGTTAGAGGACCGACCGGCGTTCGCTATCTTCATGATGAACGCCAAAAAATTTATGCCGTTAACGGCTGGAATGTGACCGGCGATCTCTATCTGCAAGATGAAAAGGGCTACTTTAAATATCAATCTCGTGCTGATGACATGATTATTTCTAGCGGCTATAACATCGCTGCCCCAGAGGTAGAAAATGCTCTTCTCACACATACTGCTGTATCTGAAGTAGCTGTAGTAGGAGAAGAAGATCCAGAACGTGGAATTCTTGTAGTTGCTTATGTCGTGCTCAATTCCGGTGTTACTGGGGATGAGGCACTCGTTAAGGATATGCAGGACTGGGTAAAGGCAAAGATTGCTCCTTTCAAATATCCTCGACGCATTAATTTCGTGGAATCTTTGCCGAAAACAACTACAGGAAAGCTCCAGCGATTCCGTTTGAAGAATCAGGGATGACAGAAGAAGATCGTTCAGTCTTTGAGTTAGAAGTTCACTCCGGAGATTCAACAACTTCTTTTGGCGCAGATGCTGACCAAGTAATAGAGCAGTACGCGCCATCTATGCCAGCTATTGGCGATATCGCACTTATTCATGGTGGCTATTGGCGCCCAGAATACGACCGTGCGCATTTGCGACCATTTGCGCAAGCACTTGCAGATGCAGGATGGCGTACACATCTAGTTGAGTATCGGCGTATCCCAGGCAAACCAGATGCAACTATTGAGGATATTAAGTCAGCGCTAGATGCGATTGGGGAGTGCATCGTTATTGGTCACTCTGCGGGCGGACATTTGGCACTCGCTGTTCATAGCCATGAGAGGGTTCGGGCGGTAATTGCTTTAGCTCCGGTTTCAGATTTAGTTGTTGGCGATGCCGAGAATTATGATGGTGGGGCAATCAGCGAATTTCTTGGAGAACCTGCTACTGAGCGTTTGGATATTAATCCTCAATCCAATCCACTCACTAAGCCTGCGGTATTGATTCATGGACACGACGATATTCGTGTTCCAGTTTCGCAGTCTCGAAATTTCTTAAGCGCACATCCAGCTGCTGGATATATTGAATTGGAAGCTACGGGGCACTTTGAATTAATCGATCCAAGACACGATACTTTTAAGCTCATAATTACCGAGCTTAAAAAGTTCGCGTAGGTTGCCACTTTCCGTACACTTTGCGTAATTCGTTAACAATTTCTCCGACTGTCGCATATGCCTTCACTGCGGCGATGCAAGCATCCATGATGTTGGCACCCGACTGAGCAACGGTATGAAGTTCTGCCAGCGTCTTCTCGACTAGAGCGTTATCACGCTTTGCACGCAGTGCCTGAAGTGCCTTTACTTGGCCACTTTCAGACTCCGGATTAATAGCAAATGGAACATAAGGAGGTGTATCTGACTTAAAAATATTGACGCCTACGAGTTTACGTTCGCCTGATTCAATGGACATGGCAAATTCATAAGCCTTATCTGAGAGTTCGGTGGAGAACCAGCCATTGTTGATACAAGCAAGAGCCCCACCACGCTTCTCAATATCTTCTAACATAGCCCACATTGCATCAGCGAGTTCGTCTGTTAAACGCTCAATCTCATATGAACCAGCAAGCGGGTCTGCGGTCTTGAGTACTCCGGTTTCGAATGCGATTACTTGTTGGGTGCGCAGTGCAAGCATTGCTGCCTCTTCAGTTGGAACACCTAGAGCTTCATCAAATGCAGATACGTGCATGGTCTGAATTCCACCTAGTGCTGCTGCAAGCATTTCTACCGCTGTGCGAACAACATTGTTCTTGGATTGTTGTGCTGTAAGTGAAGAACCGGCCGTAAAAGCAAAAATGCGTAGCTTCTCGGAGTTTGTATCTTGCGGGTTATATTTTTCGCGTATTAACCGAGCCCAGGTACGACGTGCAGCACGGAATTTTGCAACTTCTGGCAGAAATTCAATATTTGAGGTTAAGAAAGTAAAGAGCGTGGCTGCAATCTGATCGACAGAAACTCCTCGAGCAATCGCTGCGTCCATATATTCACGGGCATTGGCAAAGGTAAAAGCGACTTCTTGCACAGCATCCGAACCAGATTCGCGGATGTGATAACCACTCATCGCAAGTGAAACCCAACGTGGCACCTTAGTGGCGATATATTCAATTACATCAGTCGAGAGTTTGAGGCCGGCTTCGGCTGGGAATATTTGTGTTCCGCGAGCGATGTACTCCTTGAGCACGTCGTTCTGAATAAACATGCCAAACTTATTAGGATCCATATTGCGCTGCTCGGCTAGGGCAATAAACATCGCTGCCCAGATATAACCAATGGAGTTAGCGGTTGTGCGAACTTGAGTTATTTTCTCGAGCGGAATTCCATCCATCAGAATTTCGATATCTTCCAGGCTGTCGATAGCAACACCCACGCGACCGACCTCGCCGAGTGAGAGCGGATCATCGGAGTCCAGTCCCAACTGAGTGGGTAGATCGAGTGCAACGCTAAAGCCAGTTAAACCTTGATCGAGCAGCATTCTGAAACGCTCATTTGTTTCAGCCGGAGTTCCAAATCCACCGTACTGGCCCATTGTCCAAACACCTGGGTCTGGATTGATACCACGGGTGTACGGATATTGGCCTGGCTGCTCTGGTTGCAATGGGCTCATGCTTATTTGCTCTCTGCTTCTAACTCTTGGCGGATGACTTTCTTTGCAATCTTTCCAGTGGAGTTTAGAGGGAATTCTGCAACAACTCGAACTTCCTTGGGCTTCTTATAGGAAGCCATGCGGGATTTACAGTGCGCCATAACCTTTTCAGAGAGATCAGACTCTGAAATAGTGACACCAGGTTTTAAGGTGACAAGTGTTACCACGCGCTGTCCCCATTCGACATCCTTGATTCCAACAACCGCGACTTCAAGAACTTCTTCGACTTCTGCAACAACATCTTCAATTTCGCGAGGATAGATATTGTAACCACCAGAAATAATCATGTCGCCTTTGCGATCAACCAGATACAAACGATTATCACCATCTAACTTGCCAAGGTCACCAGTGTGCAACCAACCATCACGTACTGCCTTGGTGACTGTTGCATCCATTCCTGCAGCACCCCAGTATCCGCGCATAACATGATCGCCACGGGTTATAACTTCACCTATCTCGCCAGTAGCAACCGGGTTGTTCTCCTCATCAACAATCAAGATTTCAACACCAACGCATGGCTTACCAGCACTCGTAAGAAGTTCTGGGGTCGTATAAATACCATTCTTATGATCTTCCGCGCTCAGCACGGTGACCGGAGGAATTGCTTCAACAAGTCCGTAGTACTGAACCATGTTAGGTGTGATGGTTTCGTAGCACTGTTTGATTTGCTCTGGGGCCATTGGTGCGCCGGCATAACCGAGCATGCGCAAGTTTTTCATCTTTTCTAAGCTCATATCTGGCATCGCCAGCAGACGAGCAACCATTGTTGGAACGAGAGCCGTTGCGTTTGCGCCACGATTTTGAATTGCATCTACAAAGACATCTGGGTCGTACTTGGCCATGATGATTTGCTTTGCGCCAAATGTGAAATAAGGCAGCACAAACAGGCCGCTGGTATGAGTGACTGGACCAGCATGAATCCAACAATCCGTCTCATCTGGAGTGCGCTTCAAAATATCGGTCACGATGTTATTGAGGCTGGCAAACCGGTTGCGGTGAGTACGAATCGCACCCTTGGGATTGCCCGTTGTTCCGCTGGAATAGTTAAGTGAAACCAAGGTATCTGGGTGGACCGAGAGAAGTAGCGGCTCGGTGGATTGTGCAGCAAGGAAATCTTCATAATTTGTCGTGCCTGGCTCGTTGCCGTGAATCAAGATAACTTTGTCGACGAGTTCGCGAACTGGTGCGGATTCTTCCCAGAACTTGTGATCCATGATCAAAACTTTTGCGCCACAATCCTTAGTGATGCGGACCCAGTCATTCGGGTGCAAGCGGTAGTTGAGAGCAACACGGCATAGGCCAGCAGATGAGATTCCTAAATCGCTTTCGATATATGAGATTTGATTGAACTGAAGGTCGAGAACGCGATCTTCTTCTTGTAACCCAAGCGCCTTAAGTCCACGCGCTAGTTGGAAGATACGTCCACCAATTTCACCGAATGTCCGACTGCCTTCTTCGCTTTCAACTGCGATGCGGTCGCGATAGGTATTGGTAGCACGAGCTACAAGTGTTCCGACGTCCATTTAGTGGTGGATCCCTTCAGTAGTTGTCCCGGTGGAATATGCGCTATCCAGTACATAAACACCCTTTGCTAAAACTGTGAGCGGATTGATATCTAGCTCTGATCCATCGGGCCAGGCAGCTACAACCTCACTAATTTTCATAACGGTAGATATAAAGCTCTTCACATCACTGGGTTCAGAACCACGCGGTCCCGCAAATAGTGCTTTCAAACGAGTCTCGTTAATCATCTCCTGAATTACTTCTTCGTTGACTGGCAATAGGCGCAGTGATACATCAGAGATTATCTCCGTCAATATTCCACCTACGCCAACTGTGAGCACTTTTCCAAGCGAGCTAGATGTCACGCCAACAAGTGCCTCAACGCCCTTAGGAACAAAGGTTTCTACAAGAACTGAATTGTGTTGACCCTTACCTTGTAACTGCGAGAGCCGCTCGTAGGTTTCAATTCCATTTGATTCAGTAATATCTAATGCAACTCCACCCGCTTCACTCTTATGCAATAGTCCAGGAACGATTGCCTTCATCACAGTGCGGCCACCGACTTTTTTGATAGCTGCGATCACCTGATCTTTACTATCTACAACTTCAGAGAGTGGGACGGGTACGCCAGCTGCTGACCAGATGGCTTTTAATTCAACTTCTGAGGCAGAATCGGAAGGGATTCCGTGCTTTCCAGTTGTGGGTACAGAGATCTTTTTCGAAGTACGGGCGGAATCGTTGAGAATTCGAAGTGCAGCTACGGCGCGATCAGGGGTAGGAAATACTGGCAAACTCTTCTTTTTAAAGAGCACGCTGGCTTCGGGGGCCAACTCTTGCGAACCAGTGCGCGCAACAACAATTGGCAACTCACGAATAGAACGAACATCACCAAGTGCATTTGCAATTCGTTCTACATCAGAGCCAACAAGAACTGCAAAGCAAGCAACTATCGAATCTACGCCAGAATCTCGAGCAAGGACTTCGAGACATTTCTCAAAGAGATCAGGTGAAGACATAACGGCCGCTGTGACATCAACTGGATTAGTGATATTTCCATAGGACGGAACAATGCCTGCCAATTCTCGAAGCGTCGCATCAGAGAATTGAGCGAGCTCAAGTCCATTAGCTTCAATGGCATCTGTGGCCAAGATTCCACTGCCGCCAGAGGTTGTAATAATGGCGACGCGTTTTCCAAGTGACTTTGCACCTGATGCAAAGATCGATCCTGCATCTAAGAGTTGCTCTACATCATCAACTCGCACTGCTGACGTCGACTTAATCGCAGCATCGATAACCTTATCTTCTGTCGCAAGTGCACCGGTGTGAGACGCAGCAGCAGCAGCGCCTGCAGCAGAGCGACCTACTTTAAGAATTGCAGTTGGCTTCTTCTGTGAAATCTCGCGAAGCGCATCGATATCTGACAAAGATTCGGTATAAAGCAAGATTGCTGAGACATCTGGGTCTGCAGCTAATGCAGTTGCAACCTCAATCGCAGAGACATCGCCTTCATTGCCAGTAGTGATAACGGTGCCAATAGGAAGGCCACGTTCCATACCAAGTGAATACATTCCATAACCCAATGCACCGGATTGACTGACAAGTGCAATGTTTCCTGCTTCTACATTTGTCGATGGTGATGCAAACACTGGTGAGAAAGATGCAACAAGTCCTTTTGCTCCACCTATGGCACCGATGCAGTTAGGACCAACTAAACGCATCCCAGCGCTCTTTGCAATTGCAACTAATTCATTCTGTGCAACGGCACCTGCTTCGTCAGCCTCTGCGAATCCAGAGGACATGACAATCACAACTTTGACTCCTGCTGCTGCGCAATCTTCAACCGCCTCTTTTACCGAGGTAGCGGGAACCATCACGAGCGCTAAATCAATTTCCGCGTTAATTTCTGTAATTTTTGTGAAAGCAGGGAGTTCCAGAATGGTTCCGCCCTTTGGATTAACTGGATAAATTCTTCCGGAATAGCCATATCGCTTGAGGTATTCAATTGGAGCACGTCCCATAGCGCCAACACGTTCGGTCGCGCCAATAACAGCGACAGAGTTGGCATTCCATAAGGCCGAGAGAGGGCTCATTAGATGCAGGCGACTCCTTCAATCTCCAGCAGCGCGGCGTCATCCCATAAGCGCACAACACCAACAAGTGTCATTGCAGGGAAATTCTTTCCAATTAAACGCTGCCAAATCTTTCCGATCTCACGGGAATGAGCGCGGTAATCAACTGGATCAACCGAGAAGATCGTGATTTTTACTAAATTCTCTGGCGTACCACCTGCTGCTTTGAGGGCCGTAAGCAAACTTGTTAGGGCCTTTTCAAATTGTTCGACCACGTTTTCTCCGACAATGACATTCTCTTTATTGAGCGATGTCTGTCCAGCAAGATAAATGAACTTTCCCTCACCTAGTACTGCGTGAGAAAATCCGATGGGCGGAGCGAGCTCCTCGGGATTGAACTTAGTAATGGCCACGTTAGTGTCCCCCTTCAAGCAGTTGAGTTACTCCGTTGGTCTCTTTATTCCCTACAAATGAAATAACAGCATCAGCAACTTCATCTGGGGTGAGAAGTCGTTGTCCAGGAAGTTTGGATTCCAGTGCAGAACGCATCTCTTTCACATCCTTGCCAGTTCGCTCTGCCGCCAATTCAAGAGAGCGCGCGATCATCGGTGTATCGACAAAATCTGGGCAGACTGCATTGACGGTGATTCCGTATTTATTTAGTTCAGTCGCGGCGGCTCGGACGAGGCCAACGACGCCATGTTTTGCGGCGGTATATGCGGCAACATTGGGTTCGCCAATTAATCCTGCCTTGCTAGCAACAACAATGATGTTGCCAGAGTTTTGCGACTTCATAGCGGGGAGCGCGGCACGAATAAATTTAAATGGTGCAGTCAGATTGAGATCGAGCATATGGCTCCAGACCGAATCTGATGTTTTTTCAATGGGGAGGCTTACCGCATCGCCTGCATTGAGTATGAGTACATCAATGCCGCCCCACTGTGCGGTTACTTTTGCAATTACTGATTCGGAAATACTTTCAGCGAGAACATCAGCTGCAATTGCAAGAGAAGATTCTGGATAGAGCGCTGACAAGGAATCCAGGTCGGATTGGGTGCGAGCGCAGATTGCGACGCGATGGCCTTGCGCCAGCAGCTTCTCTGAAATCGAACGACCGATTCCCCGGCCGGCTCCAGTAACAAGGATGCGTAGCGGAGTGGTCATAAACGGCTCACTCCATCTCGAAGGCTAATTCGCTCGGAAAAAGGGGCAAAAATGTATGGTGCGTTTTTCTAACGATAGACAATAATACGACATATGACAACCCCGGAAGTAATCATCGCAAACGCGGTACGCACCCCTTTTGGGCGCTATTTTGGCGCGCTTTCCCAGACCCGTCCTGATGATCTCTTGGGTTTCACCTTAAAGACTTTGGCAGAGAGAACTCCTTCACTGGACCTCGCCAAGATTGACGATGTCATCATGGGCGACTCCAATGGAGCGGGCGAAGATAACCGAAACGTTGCACGAATGGGCGCTCTTCTTGCAGGATTCCCGAGAACAATCCCTGGTGTCACTCTCAACCGACTGTGCGGTTCTGGTGCGGAAGCATTTATTCAAGGTTCGCGCGCTATTCGTTCGGGTGATGCACAATTTATTATTTCCGGTGGCGTTGAGGTAATGAGCCGTGCGCCATGGATTGTAGAACGCACTAGTAAAGAGCAGCCCACTGATCCGGTCTATCACCAAAGCACCGTCGGTTGGCGAATGACCAATCCACAATTTCCGAGCCATTGGGTACAGAGTCTGGGACGTTCTGCAGAAGTTGTCGCAGAAAAACTAGGAATCACCCGCCTCCAACAAGATGAATGGGCACTTCGCTCTCATCAACTAGCTGCAGCTGCGTGGGACCGTGGAATTCATAGCGATTGGGTCGCTCCTTTTGCAGGATTGACTCGAGATGAATCCATCCGCGCTGATAGTTCGCTAGAGATTCTCGGCGGGCTCAAATCAGCATTTTCTGAGAGTGGCTCTGTCACAGCCGGAAACTCGTCGCCTATCAATGATGGTTCGGTTGCCGCACTCTTGACGACGCCACGCAATGCATCTGAATTAGGGCTCGAGCCCATCGGAAAAATCTTGGCAGCTCAAGTAGTTGCAACCGAGCCAGATCTCTTTACCTTGGCACCTATCGATGCCATTAATCGAGTTCTCAAAAAGATTGACCGGAAGGCAAACGAGATAGTTATTTGGGAAATTAACGAGGCCTTTGCGGCCATGGTACTCACCGTCCTCAACGAGATGCCTGAAATCAGCCGCGACCGAGTCAACGTCAATGGCGGTGCGATCGCGATTGGCCACCCAGTAGGAGCCTCTGCCTCCCGCGTGATCATTGAATGTGCCCGTGAGTTAAAGCGACGCGGGGGCGGAATAGGAATCGCAGCCGCCTGCATCGGTGTTGGATTAGGCGTAGCAGTTGCCATTGAAGTTGAAGCGTAAAGATAAGGTAATCCCATGATTTCACCGAAAGACTTCACAGACGTTATCTATACGATTGATCGCGGAGTTGCGATTCTGACAATCAATCGCCCTGATCGCTATAACGCAATGCGCGCTCGCACCGTTGATGAGCTCTTAGCCGGATTTAAGAGTGCATGGGTTGACCCACAAGTAGGCGCTGTTATTTTGACCGGTACTGGTGAAAAAGCATTTTGTACGGGTGGCGATCAGAAAGAGCGTGCCGAGAAGGGCAACTACGGCGAGACTGAAACTGGAATGTTCGAGGTCGAAGCACTTCACAAGATGATTCGTGCCATTCCTAAACCTGTCATCGCTGCAGTCAACGGTTTTGCGATCGGTGGCGGACATGTTCTCCACGTTCTGTGCGACCTTTCTATCGCTTCAACTAACGCAAAGTTTGGCCAAGTAGGTCCACGAGTTGGTTCATTCGATGCCGGTTTTGGTACCGCATACCTGGCACGCGTTGTTGGCGAGAAGCGCGCCCGTGAGATTTGGTTCTTGTGCGAGCAATATGATGCAACAACGGCAGAGCGTTGGGGCTTAGTGAATAAAATTGTCGAACCATCAGATCTAATGAACGCCGCAATGGAGTGGGCCCTTAAAGTCTGCGATCTCTCACCTACAGCTCTCAAGGCGCTCAAGCACTCGTTCAATGCTGACAGCGACCATATTGTTGGCATTCAATCACTCGCATTTGATGTTTTAGATCTTTACACCAAGACCGATGAGGCGAAAGAGGGCGGTAAGGCATTTAGCGAAAAGCGCCTGCCTAACTTTAAACAATTCCGCGAATAGTTTTACGCTATTGAATTAAAGAAGAAAGGCCCGAACTCAATGAGTTCGGGCCTTTCTTATTAATGTGTTACTTGATTGCTGCTAGACGAGTAGCCCATGGCACGAATTGCGCAATGGTCTCGTTGTCGTAGAAATCAGCCTTTGTCTTGATTGTCTTGTTCCATGAAGCCTTTGGACGATCCTTCAAGATTGAGATTGTGAGGCTTGCAAGTGATACACCAGATTGAACTGGGTTGTAATCCCATGAACCGTTGATCTCGTTGTTCTTGATAGATGTAACAGCTTCTGGCTGCATTTGAAGACCAATAACCTTGATCTTTCCTGCCTTACCAGCTGCCTTTACAGCTGCAAAAGCACCTAGAGCTGTTGGATCGTTGTAAGCAACGATTGCATCAACCTTTGGATACTTGATGAGAGCTGCATCCGCTGCGGTACGTCCACCCTCAGAGTTATCTGATGGGTTATCTACGCGACCAAGGAATGTGAACTTAGGAGCCTTAGCCTTGAGGGTTGCCTCAAAGAGTGCAGCGTGCTTCTCAAGTGCTGCTACTGGGAAACCAAGACCGATGTAAAGAACGTTTCCGCCAGCAGGAAGAACCTTCTTCAAGTATGCAACGCGATCATCAGCAAGAACCTGAGATGTGAATGCATCTTGTACCTGAGCTAGTGCTGGTGATGGTGGAGCCTTTGTTGAATCTTCAACTGAGTAGTTCATGGTGATGACCTTGATACCAGCTGCTGCAGCCTTATCAAGTGCTGGCTTGAGACCCTTTGAATCAAGTGGGTAGATGATCATGGCCTTAACGCCCTTTGTGATCATTGTTTCCACATCTGAGATCTGCTTGTTGCCATCGAGTTGTGCATCGATACCGAGCATGGTGTAGCCAGACTTCTTAAGAGTCTTCTCTGCTGCACCGCCGATAGCTGCCAAGTATGTGTTGGCTTGAATTGGGTAGCTAAAGCCAACCAATCCCTTTGACGCCGCTGCGGTAGCAGGTGCTGTGCCTGTTACAACAAGAGCAGCAACTGCGAGTAGAGGTAGGAGCGCTACCTTCTTATTCTTTAGTGACATTGTTTTCCTCTCTAGATTTTCTCCGACCCGAGTACTGCACTCGAAAACGATCGAAGAGAACTGCTGCTCCTAATAACACACCGGTTACAACTTGTTGCCAGTATGAGGAGACTCCCTGAATGGTCAGGGAATTCGATACGGTTTGTAGGAAGAGCAGTCCTATGACTGTTCCTGTGATGCTTCCTACGCCACCGCTAAGGCGAGTTCCGCCAAGCAATACGCCAGCGACAACTGCTAGTTCAATGCCTGCTCCAGCTGTTGGAGCTGCTGATTGCAACCGCCCAACCTGCATGATGCCTGCAAGTGCTGCTAACAAAGCTGAGATGAAATACACGGTCATCTTTACGCGCGAGGTGTAAACACCTGCAAGGCGAGCTGCAAATTCATTACCGCCCACTGCATAAACATCGCGACCAAAGTATGTTGATTTAAGTGCCCAGATAGAGAGCGCGGCAACAACGATAACTACGAGAAGCGGCCCTGGCACGGGACCAAAGTTTCCATCGCCCAATGTGTTAATCAGAGATCCGGTATCCATGCTTCGAGTTGTTCCATTTGTCACCAGGTAAGCGATACCGCGGAAAATTCCCAGAGTTCCAAGGGTCACCACAAATGAGTTAAGCCCGAGTTTTCCAATCAGCAGACCATTTATTCCACCCACAACAATTGTGGTGATCACAATAGAGAGGAGAACAGCTGAAGTCCGAGGCATCTGAGTGATAAACCCGGAGAGAAGGATTCCGGTGAAAGCAAGGACGGAGCCAACCGAGAGATCGATGCCGCCGGTCAAAATAGTAAATGTCATTCCAATTCCAAGAATAATTGGAATCGCAGACGAGCGCACGATGTTGGAGATGTTCGAGGAAGAGAAGAAGACAGGCTGTGTAATCGCCATAACAATGAGCAAGATGATTTCGAGTACTAGTACTCCAAACCACGCTGGCATGGTGCTTAGTCGAGGCAACTTAAATACACGGCTCATTTTTTTGCTCCTGTCGCTGCGGAGACAACATCTGACTCCTCGATATTACTTCGGTCTAAGTCTGCTGTGAGATCACCGGCGTGCATCACCAGGACTCGATCTGAAATCTCAAAAATTTCAGAAAGTTCGGAGGATACGACGAGAATCGCGAGGCCTTCTGCCGCTAACTCTCGAAGGATTTGATAAATCTCTGCTTTTGCACCCAGGTCGATTCCACGAGTCGCTTCATCAAGAATGAGGACCTTCGGCTTTGTCTCTAAGCACCGAGCGATTACAACTTTCTGTTGATTACCGCCGGAGAGAGAGCTGATGGGCGCATATGGATTAGACATCTTAATTTTAAATTTAGAGACCCAGTCAGAGACAATCTTCTCTTCTGATTTCTTTGAGCGTTGCTTCTGTGGACGTCCATGAACTGCAAGTAAGAGATTATCGCGAATGGACATATCGTGAATTGTAGATTTTTCACGGCGATCATCCGGAACTAGCGCAACACCGGCATTCATTGTTGCACGAGTGGAATGTCCAATCGTTTGACCTGCTACAACTACATCACCAGATTTGCGAGGATGTAAACCAACGATTGCTTCGACGAGCTCTGTCCGGCCAGCACCGGCAAGACCAGCTAGTCCAACGATCTCACCCTTATACAAATTGAAGGAAATATCTTGGAATGCTCCGCCGCGATCAGTCATTGCCTTTACTTCAAGAACAAGTTCTGGCTTCTCGGTTGATTTCTCTAGGCGAATGCCCTTCTTTGGCTTATTGAGAACCATGCGTTCGATCAGCCAATCTTCGGTGACTCCAGCACGAGGACTGGTGTCAATAAATTTGCTGTCGCGCAGAACTGTGAAGCGATCGCTGATATCGAGCATCTCAGACATGCGGTGTGAAATCATCACAATTGCTACGCCCTCATCACGAAGCTGGCGCACCACTTTAAATAGCGCTTCTACTTCATTGGGTGCAAGAGAGGATGTCGGTTCATCAAGAAGAAGAATGTTTGAATCTGCAGCCATCGCACGGGCAATCTCTACTAGTTGCTGTTCGTGCTGAGGCAAACTTGATACTTCTTCTTTTGGATTTACGTTGAGATTAAGGCGCTTAAGTACTTCAACTGCGCGCTTTTCAGTATCTCGCCAATCAATTCCTAATTTGCCACGAGTTTGGTTATGTCCAAGAAATACATTTTCAGCAATTGAAAGGTGTGGAACCAGGCTGAGCTCTTGGCTCACCATGCTGATACCCCGTGACATCGCATCACGTACTCCATTAAATGAGACTTCAGAGCCGTCAATTGCAATCTTGCCATCATCAGGCCTGATAACTCCTGCCAAAATTTTAAGCAGGGTGGATTTACCTGAACCATTTTCACCTGCGAGGGTATGAATTTCACCTGCGTGAAGTTCAAGGCTCGCTCCTTGCAGCGCTTTAACGGCATCAAAGTGCTTTGTGATGCCCAACATCGAGACTCGATTTGTCATAGACCTAATTATTTCCGATCGTATTCAACGAGTTCGAGTTGGTTATCCCATGGATCAAGTACATAAATAATTCGCTGACCCGCAGCAGGACCATCATTGATTTCAATGGGACCAGCCATGAAACGAAGTGCATATTCGTTGCGCAGTGCGAGGACCGCATCTAAATCCTTGACCTTAAAGGCGATGTGATGGCCACCAAGAAAGTTATTTTTAGGTGGAGTCGCAGGACGATCGGTTGGTCGGTCATATTGGAAAAGTTCTAGTCGGCTGCCATTGGCGTATTCCAACATTGCTAATGTAAATCGACCATCAGCGACGTTGACATGTGCCTCTGACCAATCTTTGCCATCTACTTGATCAAAGTCGCGTGCATCAAAAGGTCCAAGGCGAAATATTTCTTTACCGCCGAGAAGCGTTGAATAAAATGCAATAGCTTCATCCAAATTTGCGACAGTCATGCCCACATGATCCATGCCTTCAAGGCCTGGAATGATTCTCGTCGTGACGGCCATGAGCTCTCCTGTTCGTGGACCCAAAGGCCCAAGGGCCTTATAAGTAAGGGGTTATTCTCACGCGTACGCGTGCCGTTCGTCAAGGATTGGTCATATATCGGAACTGGCGCCTACGCGGGCAGATTCCAAAATTCCTGTTATTTGCGCTCAGCGACCTGAGTTTTATATCAATTTGTTATACAAGAAATCCCGCTTGAACTTGCTGATAATCCCCTGAATTAGTTGGGCATCAATCGGCCACCGTTGACATCGAGAACGGTGCCGGTGATGTATGAAGACTCATCGCTTGCTAAGAAGAGAACTGGATCGACGCATTCGCGAAGATCTGGCATGCGGCCCAACGGAATTCCATCTAATACTTCCTTGCGGTCGGCCGCACTCATTGCATCAAACATTCCTGCCAACCGGTCGGTAAGAAAAAGCCCTGGTGCAATTGCATTTACTCGAATTCCAAATTCGCCCACTTCTTTAGCGAGACGGCGAGTCAGCCCCAAGATTGCTGCTTTGGATGCCGCATATGGAATTCCAGTGACGGGACTAGCGCTTCGGCCACCAATCGAGGAGAAGGTAACAATCGAACCACCCTTGTTCTTCTTCATGTGCGGCACGACGGCGCGAGCGCAGTAATACGTTCCCTTTACATTGACATCAATTACCAGATCTAAGTCCGCATCAGATATCTCGTCCATATCGCGCGGAGTTCCAAGAGATCCACCGGCCGCCGCAATAAGGATATGTATGCCCCCCAGAGATTGAGCTAGCTCATCAATCGCAGTAGTTACGGCTGTTCCGTCGCGAACATCAACAACGCGGCCATCGGCCGAGCCGCCTTGAGCCTTAAGCGTTGAAACGAGAGAAGTAATAGCCGTTTGATTAGTGTCCAGAATTCCAACTTTGCCGCCTTGGGCAACAACGCTCGTGGCAATTGCTGCGCCTAGACCACCAGCACCACCGGTGATGATGACTGACTTGCCTGCGAAACGAGTAGTTGTCATGTGCCCATTCTCCCCTAATTTTTCAACTCTTCAAGGACTAGCCTAACCCTAGTCTTCTGTCATATCATTGACGATAGTCAAATATTCGACATACGGTCGAATTTGAGTCGACGAGAGTCACATAAGGGGCAGTACATGAAGATCGTTTCCATTGGCGGCGGAGCTGCAGGTCTCTACTTCGGAATTCTGATGAAGAAGCAGGACCCAACTCACGAAATAACCGTCATTGAACGAAACCGTCCATACGACACCTTCGGTTGGGGCGTTGTTTTCTCTGACTCGACGTTAGGCAACTTCGTCCGTGCCGATGAACCGACTGCTCGAAAAATTCTTGGCTCATTTAATCACTGGGATGACATTGACGTCCGCATTAAAGGCAAAAGCTTTATCTCCGGAGGCCACGGCTTCTGTGGAATCGGTCGCAAGCGACTCCTCAATATTTTGCAAGAGCGCGCCGAAGAACTAGGGGTAAAACTCGTTTTTGAATCTGAAGTTAAAGATGATCAAGAGATAGCACGCGAATACAACGCAGATATCGTGATTGCTGCTGATGGACTCAATAGCTTCATCCGCGATAAGTACAAGGAGACATTCAAGCCTGATATCGATGTTCGCAAATGTCGCTTTGTATGGCTTGGCACTAAGAAGATGTTTAAGGACTTTACCTTTATCTTCAAAGAGACAGAGTTTGGCTGGTTCCAAGCACACGTGTACCAATTTGATGGTGATACCTCCACCTTTATCGTTGAAACTCCAGAAGAAGTTTGGTTGAAAGCTGGACTCGACAAGATGGAGCAAGATGAGGCCACTGCTTGGCTCGAGAAGTTATTTGCTGAAGATCTAGATGGCTCAAAGTTGATGACAAATGCCGCTCACCTGCGCGGTTCAGCAAACTGGATTAAGTTCCCCCGCGTTATCTGCGAGGAATGGGTTCAGTGGAATCAGATTGATGGCCGAGAAGTTCCGGTTATTTTGATGGGAGATGCTGCTCATACCGCGCACTTCTCTATTGGTTCTGGTACGAAACTCGCGATGGAAGATGCCATCGATTTGGCGCATGAAATCGGCGCAAGCAAAGATGGAAACCTGCACACAATTTTAGATTCCTACAAAGCAAATCGCTCGGTTGAAGTTCTCAAGATTCAAAATGCAGCACGAAATGCAATGGAATGGTTTGAAGAAATCGCGCGCTATACCAATCTTCCGGCAGAACAGTTCAACTTCTCACTTCTCACTCGTAGCCAGCGCATATCGCACGAAAACTTACGTATTCGCGACCCTAAGTACATTTCCCAATTCGATCAATGGTTTACTCAGAAAGCTTTTAAAGATGCCGGTGTTACTCCTCCTGATGCAGGCACTGAAGTTCCACCTATGTTTACACCCCTCAAGGTTCGCGATGTAGTTCTCAAGAACCGCGTTGTTGTATCTCCAATGGCGCAATACTCCGCGACAGATGGATTAGCTGCTGATTACCATCTCGTTCACCTCGGTGCGCGCGCGATGGGCGGAGCTGGATTGGTATTCGCTGAGATGACTTGTGTTTCTGCAGATGCTCGCATCACTCCCGGATGTCCTGGACTTTATAAGCCAGAACACACTGAAGGTTGGAAGCGCATTGTTGATTTCGTTCACACAAACACAGATGCAAAGATTGCGGTACAGATTGGTCATGCCGGAGCAAAAGGTTCTACGCGTCTTGCTTGGGAAGGAATTGATAAGCCAGTAGAGAAAGACGGTTGGGCACTTATCTCAGCTTCACCACAGCAATATCTAGAAGGTGTATCGGATACTTCGCGCGCAATGACTCGCGAAGATATGGATCGCGTTAAGGCTGACTTTGTACGTTCCACACTCGAAGCCGAGAAAGCTGGCTTTGATTGGCTAGAGCTCCACGCTGCTCACGGATATTTACTCTCCTCATTTATTTCACCCATCACAAATCAACGCACCGATGAATATGGCGGCTCACTCGAAAATCGTCTCCGCTATCCTCTTGAAGTCTTCAAAGCAGTGCGCGCAGCTTGGCCACAAGGCAAGCCAATGAGCGTTCGAATCTCTGCTCATGACTGGACTCAAGGTGGAATCACTCCTGATGATGCAGTGGAAATTGCTCGCGCGTTTAAAGATGCTGGTGCTGACATGATCGACTGCTCTTCTGGTCAGGTCACTAAGAAAGAGAAGCCAGTATTTGGACGTATGTTCCAGACACCATTTGCCGATCAAATTCGCAATGAAGTGGGAATCGGCACAATTGCAGTTGGCGCAATCTTTGAAGCAGATAACATCAATACGATTATTGCTGCGGGTCGCGCAGATCTCTGTGCCGTAGCTCGTATGCACCTAGTCAATCCGGCTTGGACACTTCTTGAAGCAGCAAAGATTGGCCACAAGAACGTTACTTGGCCTAAGCAATATGTTTCAGCGAAAGTTCAAATTGAACGCAATATTGAACGTGATAAGCAAGTAGCGGCTGCTGCAAAAACAGCCATGAGCTATGAACAAATCACTGCTGCATTTGATGGCTAATTCGAAATCGAATTACCTCTTGACTCGTAACTTACTAAAAATTAGGCTCTCTTAAGTTTCAGTCCGATTTTGAAAGGCTTCGAAAATATGAGCGATGGTGCAAAGACCTATCTTGTTGCAACAGATGTTGGCGGCACCTGTACAGATACCGTCGTTTTTGCAGTAGGTGAGCCGGTCATTCTTGGCAAAGCACTTTCTACTCCCCCAGATTTCGCACACGGAGTTCTTGATTCGATCAAATCCGCGGCAGACCAAATGAATCTCACTGTAGAAGAATTATTGGCGCGAACTTCGCTCTTTGTTCACGGTTCAACAGTGGTGGATAATGCGATTCTCACTCGCGATGGTGCCAACGTCGGACTTCTAACAACCGAAGGATTTGAAGATACTTTATTGGTCACACGAGGTGGCTATGGTCGATGGGCTGGTCTGACCGAAGAGCGTATGAAGAATATGGTGAAGACAGATCGTGCTGCTCCACTTGTCGAGCGCAACCTTATTGCGGGAATTCCAGAGCGCTCGGATTACAAAGGAGCGATAATCCGCGAACTTGATGAGGAGGCTACTCGTGCTGCGATTAAGCGCCTTATCGGAGAAGGCGTAGATGCCATTGCAATTTCATTTCTCTGGTCATTTTATAACCAGAAGAATGAACTTCGCGCGCAAGAATTAGTAAAGGAAATAGACCCCAGCATTTATACCTCTATCTCTAGCCATATTGCTCCCACTCCCGGTGAGTACGAACGCACATCAACAACTGTTATCAACGCATATGCTGGAGATATTGCTCGTAACTACATTGAAAATCTTGCCGATCTGCTACAAAAAAATAGATACGCCGGTCCAGTAATGATTATGCAGGGCTACGGCGGCTTACTTCTCGCAAGTGAAGCTGCCGACCGCGCAATTGGAATGCTTGAATGTGGACCAGCGGCCGGTGTAATTGGCAGCAAAGCACTAGGCGAACTACTCAATCAAAAAGATGTAATTGCTACTGATATGGGTGGAACCACCTTTAAAGTGAGCGTAATTCAAGGTGGGCAGATTGAATACGCACGCGAACCCATGATTGACCGCTTTCATTACACGCAACCCAAGATTGAAGTTGTCTCAATCGGCGCCGGCGGAGGTTCAATCGTTTGGATTGAAGAAGGCACCAATATTCCTCGCGTGGGTCCACGTTCTGCGGGCTCCCGTCCGGGCCCAGTTTGTTATGGACTTGGTGGCGATGAGCCCACTCTGACCGATGTTTTCATGCTCATCGGATACATGGATCCAAATATTTTCCTTGGTGGATCAATGAGCTTAGATAAAGAAGCGGCCCGAAAAGTATTCGATACAAAAATTGCCAAACCTTTAGGGTTAAGTGTTGAGGAAGCTGCATATGGAATTTTCCGTATCGCAACAGCTCAAATTACAGATTTGATTAGAGAGATCACGGTAGAACGTGGACTAGATCCGCGCGACTTTGTAATGCATGCTTTTGGCGGAAGTTGCGGAATGGTCTCTTCCACTTTCGGTGCTGAGCTTGGCGTAAAGAAGATTGTCATCCCTTACACAGCATCCGTTAACTGTGCATTTGGCTTAATCTCTGCAGATATTGTTCACGAATACAGTGTTGTTAAAACACTTCCTATGCCTGCATCTTTATCGGAATTTCCACCGCTCTTTGAGCCAATGAAGGAGAAAGCACTTAAGGCGCTAGCCGACGAAGGTTTTACTGGAGATAAAGTTATTTTAGATTGGTCGGTAGACCTTCGATATTCACGCCAAGTCCACGAAGTAACAACTCCTCTCAAGGCCAACCTTCCGCTTACTGACGAAGGTCTAGAAAGACTTTCGAATGATTTTGAAACTTTGTACGAGCGAAAATATGGAAAGGGATCGGCTTTCCGTGAAGCTGGTATTGAAATGACTCAGTTCCGCCTTACTGCTCGCGGACTCATGAGCCATCCAGATATGAGTCCATCGCCCACTTCAGGCGAAGATTCCAGTAAGGCAGTAGTTGGGCGGCGAGAAATTTTCGTCGAAGCTCGTTCTGCAATGGTTGAGTCAGATATTTATGATTTCACTCTTCTCAAGACGGGCAACCTGATTCTTGGTCCGGCTGTAATTCACACACCGATTACCACAATCGTCGTGCAGGATAAGCAAAGAGCAGTCATGGATGAATATCGCAACATCGTGATTGAGTTAGGTTGAGAGGATAAAAATGGATCCAATTACATTCTCAATTATTCGACATAGGTTGTACCGAGTCGTCGAAGAAGCTGTTATTACACTCAAGCATGTATCTGGTAGCGCGATCACCAATGAAGGGCATGACCTCATGGTCTCCCTCTACGAAGCAGATGGCACACTTCTCCTCGGCGGAGTTGGTTTTCTGCACCATCTCACAAGTGCTGCTGAAGCTTGTAAATCGATTATTCGACGCTTCGAGGGTGATGTCCATGAAGGAGATCTCTTCTTACTCAATGACCCATTCACAGCGGCCCTTCATACATCTGATATCTATCTTGTTTCACCGATTCACTACAAGGGTGAACTCATAGCGTGGAGCGCGTGCTTCGTCCACGTATACGACATCGGCGCAATGAATCCAGGTGGCTTTGCTCCAGAAGCGCAGGATGTTTTCTCTGAGGGCTTTAGCTCTCCAGGTTTGAAACTCGTTGATCGCGGAAATCTTCGCCAAGATGTTTGGGACACTCTTCTCAATATGGTTCGCGGGCCTGAAATGGTCGCACTTGATCTGCGTTCAATGATCGCGTGCAATAACGTTGCAAAAGATCGAATGATTTCATTAGTTGAGAAGTATGGATTGCCGACTTTTCAAGAGACTTGTAAGACATTAGTGGCGCAATCTGAAGTTCAACTTCGAGAACGTCTTCGAGAATTTCCCGATGGATCTTGGGAGTCTCGCCAATATTTCGATGTTAAGGGTGAGGTTTACAAAGTTCTCTTAAAGATGACTAAGAAGGACGATGAACTTATCTTTGACTTTACTGGAAGCTCACCACAATCTAAGTACTCTGTGAACTGCACTAAATGGGCCTCTCTTGGTGGACTCTTCGCTCCATTATTTCCGCTTCTCTGTTATGACATTACATGGAATGAAGGTGTGATTCGTCCTATCACGGTAATCGCCCCAGAAGGCTCAATTGTTAACTGCACTAAGCCCTCGCCGGTATCTGTTGCGACAGTAGGCGCAATTCAATCCGTTAATAACGCTGCTTGTACGACCATCGGAAAGATGCTTGCATCGCATGAAAAATATGATGATCAAACGAGTGCAGTCTGGCATGCAAATCACTTTGCCGTATTTATGTTTGGAAAGAATCAGAAAGGTGGCGATGCGATTGGCATTCTCACCGAGACATTTGCCGGTTCTGGTGGCGCTAGAACATTTGCTGACGGAGTTGATATTGGTGGAGAAATTCCGAATCCAATTTCACGAATGGCAAATGTTGAAACAGTTGAGGCAATGTTCCCAGTTAGATATCTCTTCCGACGCAGACTTCAAGACTCTGGTGGCGGCGGTGAGTTCCGCGGTGGTACCGGCGGTGAACTAGCGCTAGTTCCTCACGACGCACCTGA
>CAEZYL010000006.1_pt1 | contig 27022 bp, 26 predicted proteins | sample 7265501 | NCBI WGS metagenome assembly CAEZYL01 (sample SAMEA6813933, study PRJEB35770) | freshwater metagenome | biome: Freshwater; feature: Freshwater reservoir; material: water | place: Czech Republic | collected 2017-04-14 | depth 30m m
ATCTTTTTGCCAGGAAAACGTGCGGCAAAGTTTTCGTGACCACCAAGACCAGAAATCTCTAGAAGTACGGCCACGCTCTCGACAACTCCCCCACATTGTTCTATCAAGGCTGATGCAGCAGCAAGTGTGCCCCCGGTAGCCAGCACATCATCGATCAGAAGAACACGTTCGCCCGGGTCAACGGCATCCTTGTGGATCTGAAGAGTGCTCTCGCCATATTCGAGGGAGTAGCTTTCAGAATAGGCCGGAGCTGGGAGTTTTCCACTCTTTCGAATCGGAACAAATCCTTTACCTGTTAACTGCGCAACGGCGGCTGCAAATATAAAGCCTCTCGCCTCGACGCCGGCAACGAGATCGTAATTTCTACTGACATCGGCAAAAGCTTGGACTGAAAGTGAAAAACCTTGGTGATGGCGGAGCATTGGAGTTATGTCTTTAAAGAGGATGCCGGGGGTAGGAAAATCCTGCACATCACGAATAAGTGAAACGAGCAGTTCTGCATCGGCGGGCTTCATACAACTCCTTAAAATGAATCAGGCTCCGAAGGATATCCCCCGGAGCCTGATTCGACTATTCAACTTCTATTAGCTAATCCAGTTATTAATTGGAGACTGTAAGAAGTAGATCACGAATAGACCAGAAACGAAGTAGAGAAGTCCGTGAACTTCCTTACCGCGACCTTGGACTAAGCGAACGAGAACGTGGGAGATGAATCCAGCACCGATACCTACTGAAATGTTGTAAGTAAATGGCATAAGAATCATGGTCAAGAACGCTGGAATACCAATTCCATAATCTGACCAGTCCACATCCTTGATCTGAGCCATCATCAAGAATCCGACGATGACAAGAGCAGGAGTAGCAGCTTCGTAAGGAATAACTGCAACGAGTGGCGCTAAGAAAGTAGTGAGCAGGAAGAGAACTCCAGTCACGATAGAAGCTAGGCCAGTACGAGCACCTTCTCCGACACCGGATGCAGATTCGATGTAGCTGGTGTTGGAAGAGATGCTTCCAGCGCCACCTGCCATTGCTGCTACGGAGTCAACGAAGAGGATCTTGTTGTTATTAGGAACGTTGCCGTCCTTATCAATAAGGCCACCTTCGGTTGCAATCGCTGTAACTGTTCCGACGGTGTCGAAGAAGTCAGAGAGCAAGAGTGTGAAGACTAGAAGGATTGCCGCGATGATGGTGACACCATCAACATGGAATCCACCGAGTAGGTCGAAATCACCAAAGAGGCTGAAATCTGGCTTTGCGACAATATCTGAAGGAATCGATGGCACGTTTAGTCCCCATCCCTTTGGATTGACCTTGCCAGTTGCGCCATCAAAGTTAGGGCCAATCTTGAAAGCCTTCTCTACGATGATTGCAAGAACAGTTGCGGCGATGATGCTAATAAGAATTGCGCCCTTAACTTTTTTCACCAAGAGTGCAATCATCAAGATCAGACCGAAACCGAAGATGATAATTGGCCATCCGACGAGAGTTCCGTTATCGCCAAGTGTGACCGGAACTGGTCCGGCACCTGTACGACGAACAAATCCGGCATCGACCAGACCGATTAATGTGATGAAGAGTCCGATACCAACCGAGATTGCAATCTTGAGTTGCTGAGGGACGGCGCGGAATACCGCTGTTCGAAAACCAGTCAGCACAAGAATCGTAATAATGATTCCTTCAACAACAATAAGGCCCATTGCATCTGCCCATGTCATTTTGGATGCGATACCAACAGCGACGAATGTATTAAGTCCGAGGCCAGTTGCGAGCGCCAATGGGAAATTGGCAACTGCTCCCATAAGGATGGTTAAGAGACCAGCCATGAGTGCAGTCATAGCTGCAACCATTGCTAAGTTGGGTTGAGAGCCATCGCCACCGAGATACTTGCCGGTGCTGTCTTTCGCGAGGCCGATGATGAGCGGATTGAGAGCAACGATGTATGCCATGGTGAAGAATGTGACGAAACCGCCACGGATTTCACGGCCTACTGTTGATCCGCGTTCTGAGATTTTGAAGAACGAATCGAGCATGGTGGACCTTCCTGATTTTGTTATCGGGGGTGTTTGCGACCCCGTGTAAATTGTCGGCTCACAAAACCGTGGGAATAGGTGGAAAATACTCGTCCACAGCACTTACTCAGGGGTTCGCCACGCTGGAGCTTAGCCAGACCCTAGAATCACCCGCATGGATGAGCTAACCAGAGCGGGAATTCTTGACCCCGAGCTGCGCGCTTCCTACGCCGAGTGCAAACGCCTCAACTCATTGCACGGCAAGACCTATTACTTAGCCACTCTGCTTCTACCCCCTGAGAAGCGTCCTCATGTCCATGCGCTCTACGGCTTTGCTCGGTATGCCGATGAAATTGTCGATGATCTTGCCTCCGAACTTACCGATGAGGAGAAAGCCCAAACTCTTCGTACCTGGGGCCAGGGCGTACTGGCTGACATCGAAGCGGGCATCAGTCACGACCATATTGGTCGCGCTCTGGTTGATACCGTGCATCGGTTTAACATTCCCATCGAATACTTTCGTGCATTTCTACATTCCATGGAGATGGATTTAACTATCACTGAATATCAAACTTTCGACGACCTTATGGAATATGTCTACGGCTCTGCCAGTGTTATTGGCTTACAGATGCTGCCAATCTTGGGTAGCACCTCCCCGGAGGCAAAGATTGCCGCTGAAAAACTAGGAACGGCCTTTCAACTGGCAAATTTTATTCGCGATGTCGGAGAAGATTTAGAACGCGGACGAATCTATCTGCCTATCACTGAACTCCAAGCACATGGCGTGAGCCACGAAGCGCTCCATGATCGGATTCTTACTCCAGCTATTGTTCAAGCCCTCAAAGCCCAGATAGCTCGCGTTCGGCAACTGCAGAAAGAGGCAGCGCCAGGAATCGCACTACTAGCACCAGAAAGTCGGGCTTGTATTGAAGCCGCCTCTGAGTTGTACTGCGGAATAGTCGATGAAGTCGAGAAGGTTGATTATCAAATCTTTGACCGACGTGCCAAGACATCGACCTGGCGACGAATTCGAGTTGCGCTACCGGCGTTTTTCCGGGCTTTATCTGCGCGAAGGAATTAATCAAGCTACAGTTTGAGATAACGGGAGCCGACATGTTGGCTGAGAGGATCCGAAATTCGGATCGACCGTCGAACCAGTTCGGTAATGCGAATTGGAAAGGGGTTACTAATGGACATCAATATTATGGCGGTCTTCTTCACGGCATGGGGAACTCCGCTAACATTTCTCGAATTCTTTGCATTTCTGACTTCTGTTATCGGTGTGGGGCTTGGAGTTTTTGGTCCTCGATCAACTTGGCCATGGTGGAGTATCGGATCAGTTCTCTATCTTGTTGCGTTCTATGAATGGAAGTTATACGCCAGCGCAGCTTTGCAATTGATCTTTATCGCAGGTGGAATCTGGGGTTGGTTTGGATGGGGTAAAGAAGGTGCTCGTCCAACAAAACTTGCCCAACGCACACGCTTGTACTGGGGCGCTGCATTTATTCTCGCCTACTTCATCATTGAACCGCTACTCAAGAAAATAGGAGCGGTCTCTACTCAGATTGAAGCATTTGGATTTATTGGCAGCTGCCTTGCTCAGTTCTGGATGATCATTCAAAAATACGAGGCTTGGCCTTTATGGTTTGTCGTAGATGTTGCCTACACCTATCAATACTGGAAACAAGGTCACTCGCTAACTGCAATTCTTTATTTCATCTTTGTCCTCATCGCTGTCGCAGGATGGAAACGGTGGCACCAGCAATCTCATGCTCAATAACATCACACCAATTCTTGAAAGCATTCACGGGGCCAAAGCTAAGTGTGGCGCGACATTGCTCATCACCATTGATGGGCCCGCTGGGTCGGGCAAGACTGTTCTTGCGCAAGAAATAAGTGATGCGCTATCGACACTGGGACAAATAAGTACAACTATTCATATGGACAGTTTGTACGACGGATGGGAGAACGCGCTCACTAGCTCACTCACAACGATGCTACGAAAGCGAGTGCTTCCCGCTCTGCAAGAAGGTAAAGATTTTTCACTTCCTTACTTTGATTGGCTCATCGGTTCCTATGGTCCAGAAGAAAATTATCAGGCCGCACCTATTACAATTTTGGAAGGAGTTGGCGCTAGCCAGAGAGTTACCCGCCAATACTCCTCCGTCATTGTGTGGATTGAGGCGCCACTTGAGATCGCACTCGAGCGAGTATTGCAACGAGATGGCTATGACTTGGAAGGCCCTCTCAAAGGCTTTAAGAAAGCAGAGCTCGTGCACTTCAGCGAAGAAGCGAGTAAAGCTGCATCACATCACATCCTTCACAGCGCTTAGTCGCGCGTCATAGAGCGCATCCTCGCGCTCCCTTCTCTAAGATTTTGCTGTGTCAGACCTTTCCGGAGAGATTATTGATAGTCGCTATCAGCTGCAGAAGCTAATAGCCACGGGGGGCATGGCCAGTATTTATGAGGCCATCGATATTCGTTTGGACCGTCATGTAGCGGTGAAAATTATGCACCCACATTTAGCCAATGATGAAGAGTATGTCACTCGCTTTATTCGGGAAGCTAAAGCCGCAGCTTCACTCTCACATCCCAACGTAGTTGCAATTCAAGATCAAGGTTGGAACGAAGGTGGAGTCCCTGCCATCTTCTTAGTAATGGAACTTATTGAAGGATTCACTCTTCGTGAATTGATGCACGAAAAAGGTGCGCTCTCGATAAAGGAGGCGTTGCGCTATTTCTCGCCAGTATTGAGTGCGTTAGTTGCGGCCCATAAGTTAGGCGTCGTTCATAGAGATATAAAGCCAGAGAATATTCTTATTTCAAAAGATGGACGAGTAAAGGTGGCAGACTTTGGTCTTGCTCGAGCCGCAACAACTGGCGCCACGATGACCATCGAGTCCAGCATCATTCTCGGCAGCGTCTCTTATCTCTCCCCCGAACAAGTCTCTCGTGGTGTTAGCGACGCTCGCAGCGATGTCTATGCCCTCGGAATTGTTCTCTTTGAGATGCTCACCGGACAGCGGCCCTTTGAAGGTGACTCGCCCATTCAAATTGCTTATAAGCATGTGAACGAACGGGTACCTGCTCCTTCAACCTTGAAAGCAAGTATCACCGATAAGGTCGATCACATCGTTCTCAAAGCCACCGCTCCTAATCCAGATCAGAGATACCGCGATGCCGCCGAAATGGAACGCGATATCCAAAAGATTGAGCGAGAGCTAGAGCCGGCAAAGCGCCAACTCAGCTTGGAATTAGATGTTGCCCCAGTGATGATTCCTGAGAAGAAGAGAAAGAAAGTTCTTTCCACTCCTAAAGAGAGCGAGCCACCCATGCGAGAGAAAACTAACTCGAGCAAAGAGATTAAACGCAAGAAGAAGACTTCGGGACGAGTTAAACGCAATCGTTTCCTCGCACTTCTCATTGTTGCAGCACTCCTCTTTGCTGGCTGGAACATGGTTGGTGGCGGCGCAAAAGTTGAGATTCCTTCCTTGGTAGGACTAAGCGTTAAGCAAGCGACAGCAACGCTTCAACAATTAGGGCTGAGCGCTGATATCCGTGAAGAAATTTTCAGTGAAGAGACAAAACCTGGACTTGTACTTGCCTCAGATCCTGGCGGTGGCGGAAAAGTTTCAGTCAATGGCACCGTTCATCTCACTCTCTCTAAAGGACCAGAGCGGATTACGGTTCCAGATATTGCCGGTGCAAGTGTGGATGATGCCATCAAGGCCATTAAGGAAGCGGGTCTGATTGTTGGAACGAGCACCCGCGCATTTAGCGAGAGTATTGCGAAAGACTCGGTCGTTAATACTTCACCGGAAATTGGTACCCCGCTTCGCCGTAGTAGCGCAGTAAATATTGTCATTAGCGACGGTCAAGCATTGGGTGGAAAGTCCTATGTCGGACTCTTCTCCGACCAAGCTCTCAACGAGATTAATGATGCGGGTTTTACCGTGAATACCATCTATGCATATAGCGAGAGTGTCGCAGTTGGTATGGTCATTTCGCAGACCCTGCCAACAACCATCAAAGCAGGCCAGAAGCCGGTAGTCACTATCGTGGTGTCACAAGGAACTGCCTACGCATATGTTCCGGATGGACTGCGCGGCAGAACGTTGAAAGAGGCGACTGCTGCCATTGAAGGTCTCGGCCTCAAGGTAGCGAAACCAAAGATAATTGGAACACGGAAAAATAAAGTTGTCATCAATGTCTCTCCGGCAGAGAAGACAAAGGTCAAGCCAGGATCCACTGTCACTCTTACTCTCGGATAGGCTCCCCTAATGACAGTCCGTAACTTTCCTCGCCTTGGTGCTCACACTCCAACTTCGGGCGGGATGGCAAAGCGCTCTATTGGTTACGCACTCGAGGTAGGAGCCGAAGCGGTACAGGTCTTCGCCTCAAATCCACGAGGATGGGCGATGCCCGATGCGAATGTGGAAGCAGATACTGCTTTTCGAGATCGCGCGCTTGAACTAGATATCGAAACCTATGTACATGCACCATTTCTGGTAAATCTTGGCTCGCCAACCCTCGCTACTTATGAGAATTCAGTTGCATCGACCGCTTACTCGCTCAAGCGGGGGCGCGAAATTGGATCCAGAGGCGTAGTAATTCACACTGGTTCGGCGGTAGATGTGAATCATGTGCCTAACGCGTGGAAGCAGATTAAAAAAGGCATGATGCCAGTTCTCAACAAACTTACCGATCAAGATCCGTGGCTGCTCTTGGAGCCAACGGCTGGTCAAGGTCAGTCATTAGTAAAGAAACTCGAAGATCTACTTCACTATTTTGAAGCGCTGGAATGGCATCCCAAGGTTGGAGTATGTCTGGACACCTGTCATGTATTTGCCGCGGGCCACGACATCGCTAAAAAGGGTGGCATGACCGAGACTTTAGATTTGCTGGTTAGCCTGGTTGGAATTGAACGTATTCAACTTATTCACGCTAATGATTCGATGGATGTATGCGGTGCTCTTAAGGATCGTCATCAAAATCTAGGTGATGGCGAGATAGGGATAAAACCTTTCCAGGAACTGCTCGAGCATCCAGCCGTTAAGAATGCGCCATTAATATTAGAAACTCCAGGGATGGAAGAGAAGCACGGTCAAGAAATCGCACTCCTCAAAAAGATGCGCTCCAAGATTAAATGAAGAACGGAAACAAGAAGGGGCTCTTCGCACTCATACTTCTTGCAGTGTCTGCCATTTGGGGTGGCGCATTTGTGGTTATGAAAGATGCGCTTGACCGATTAGATGTTAATTCATTTCTTGCTTGGCGTTTTCTCATTGCCACACTTCTTCTCATCGCCTTGCGACCAAAAGTTCTCTTCCAAATTGATCGCAAATTTCTTCTCAAAGGCGCACTTGTTGGCACCTTCCTTGGCAGTGGCTATATCTTCCAATCTTTTGGTTTAACCCTAACCTCAGTTGCAAAGACTGGATTTATTACGGGTCTATACGTGGTCCTCACACCAGTATTGGGAGCACTTGTCCTGAAGAAGAGAATTGCTGGAGTGCAATGGCTATCGGTTTTACTTGCAACGGCCGGATTGCTCCTGCTCTCTTTCAAAGGTTTGAGTATCGGATTGGGCGAGTTTCTGGTATTTCTCAGCGCAATAGTCTTCGCCGCTCACATCATCGCTTTAGGTGAGTGGAGTTCGGGTATGGACACATACGCTCTGACCGTCGTTCAGTTGGGTACCTGCACTCTTATTACGACTTTAGCCGGGTTAAGGAGCGGTCTGCACACTCCGCCCGATTCAGGAGTGTGGTGGGCGATTATTTTTTGTGCTGTGTTTGCTACCGCCATCGCATTCATCTTCCAAACCTGGGCACAATCTTTTATGGCTCCCACCACGGTAGCTGTAATTTTGACTATGGAAGTTGTATTTGCAGCAATATTTGGAATTACCATCGCGCACGAATCGTTAACAATCAAGGTCGCAGTTGGTGGGTTAATGGTAATTGTGGCTATGTATGCGATTATTTGGAGCGAAGGCCGTGAGAAGATAAGCACATGATTGATTTACGCTCAGACACAGTGACTGTCCCCTCCCTCGGAATGCGTGAGGCGATTCTCAACGCCAAGGTCGGCGATGATGTCTATGGCGATGATCCCACTGTTAACTCTCTCGAAGAGCGTATTGCTGAGTTACTCGGTACCGAAGCCGCACTCTTCGCCCCCACCGGTTCCATGGCCAATCAATTAGGAATTCGACTTCTCGTGCAGCCAGGTGAAGAACTTATTGCTGAAACTAATTCTCATATCGTTCGAGCAGAACTCGGCGCAGCTGCAGTATTCAGTGGAATCACAACTCGAACCTGGGAAGCGCAACGGGGAATATTGCGAGCCGAAGATGCTCTTGCAATCGCACGTCCAAACTCTGGTCCCTATTTAGTTTCTACAACTGCCATTGCAGTCGAAAACTCCCACAACTTTGGCGGCGGAAGTATTCAACCTCTTGATCAAATTGTTGCACTCAGAAAAGTATCTCGTGAAAGTGGAATGTTTATGCATTTAGATGGTGCGAGATTATGGAATGCACATGTTGCAACTGGAATTTCCTTAAAGGAATATGGCAAAAATTTTGACACGATTAGCGTTTGCTTATCCAAAGGCCTTGGTGCGCCGGTGGGCTCAGTTTTAGCCACCACGAAAGAACGTATTGCTGCTGCGCGAATCTGGCGCAAGCGTTACGGTGGCGGTATGCGTCAGGTCGGAGTTCTCGCTGCCGCTGGTCATTACGCTCTCGACAATAATCTTGCACTTCTCAAGCACGATCATCTTCGCGCGAAGAGAATTGCAGAGGCATGTGCATCGGTCTCACCTCGATTAGTAGATCCCACCACGGTCGATACAAATATTGTGGTTCTCGATCTGCAGTGCATGTCCATTAGTGCAGCTGAGCTCAATGCTCAATTGATCGAAGCTGGAATCTCCGCCGCCGCTCTTGGCCCGAAGTTCCTCCGCTTTGTGACTCATTTAGATATTACTGATGCAGATATTGATCAGGTTGTTGCAGTCCTGCCCGGCTTACTTCAGCGCTCCCTCGTGGCGTAAGAACCACTCTTTTACATTTAATCCATACGCATAATTGCCGAGCGCCCCGCCAGTTTTTACTACGCGATGACACGGAACAATTGGCGCAATGAGATTTCTTGCACACGCACTACCCGCCGCCCGCACCGCATCTGCAGATCCTGCGCGCTTAGCAAGTTCTGAATAAGTCCAAGTCTTGCCAACAGGTATCTTCCGCATTGCCTTCCAGGCTGCTTGCGAGAATTCAGCGCCGGGCTGGCGTGTTTGAATTCCACCGAATGCGCTTAAATCACCATCAAAATAATCATCGACTAGGTCGCTAATAATTGGAATTCGCTTTACTGCGGATTTTTCACGGCCAGAGTCAATCGGGTCCATCCGTTCAAAGAGATCAGAGAAGCTTGTGAAGCCTGCCGCCAAGAGAACATGCTCGTCACTGACCAAATACAAATTACCCACTGGTGTTTTGAGTTGGGTAGTCAGAAGCACTCCCCCACAATAAAGGGAAATGCGAGATTAATGAATAGGGGGTTTATCTATCTCGCAGCATCTCGGCAACAAGGAAGGAGAGCTCTAACGATTGCGAGTGATTTAGCCGAGGGTCGCAGGCTGACTCGTAGCGAGAGGATAAATCTTCGTGGGAAATCTGCTCGCCACCGCCGACGCACTCTGTGACATCGTCACCGGTTAGCTCGATATGAATTCCACCTGGATGAGTGCCGAGTGCTTTATGTACTTCAAAGAAGCCACGCACTTCATCGGTCACATCATCAAATTTACGAGTCTTATACCCACTCGGAGCTTCATAGGTATTGCCGTGCATGGGATCGCAGACCCAGAGAACTTTTGCTCCAGAATCGTTCACTGCCTTAACAAGAGCGGGAAGTTTTTCACGGACAAGCCCAGCACCCATCCGAGTGATAAAGGTGAGGCGACCTGGTTCGTTATCAGGATTAAGCGCCTTAATCATTGCAAGTGCATCCTGCGGGGTTGTCTTTGGTCCAAGTTTGATGCCGATTGGATTTTGAATCTTTGCCGCGAAGTCCATATGTGCGCCGTCGAGTTGGCGAGTGCGTTCACCGATCCACACAAAGTGCGCTGAGACATCGTAGGCAAGCCCGGTACGTGAATCGATCCGCGTGAGCGCTTTCTCGTATTCGAGAATGAGCGCCTCATGGCTAGAGTAAAAGTCAACGGTCTTGAAAGCTTCTGGGTCAACACCGGCAGATGCCATGAAATCCAGGGCGCGGCCGAGTTCGGTTGCCATCTGTTCGTAGCGAGTACCAAAACGTGGATCACTGACAAAACCCTTGTTCCAGTTATGGACTTCGCGAACATCGGCAAATCCACCTTGTGTAAATGCGCGAACCAGATTAAGTGTGGAGGAAGAAGTGTTGTAAACCTGAACTAAGCGATCCGGATTAGGAGTGCGGGACTCAAGGGTAAATTCAAGATCGTTCACAGCATCGCCACGGTAAGCCGGAAGCGTTACATCGCCACGAGTTTCATTATCGTTACTGCGAGGCTTAGCAAACTGGCCGGCCATGCGACCAACTTTGATTACTGGCAAACTTGCGAAATATTGAAGAACTACCGCCATTTGCAGAATTGTCTTTATGCGATTACGGATGGAATCAGCGGTCGCCGCTACAAAAGTTTCGGCGCAATCTCCACCTTGCAACCAGAAAGCTTTACCTTCTTGAGCAAGTGCTATTCGAGCTTTGAGTGCATCACATTCACCGGCAAAGACAAGTGGTGGCAATTTCTTAAGCGTTTCAACAGCTGCGCGAACAGGTGCACCATCAACTCCACCTGGCCATTGCGGTTGCTGAGCAGCGACAAGGCCAGGCGTGAAGAGGGAGTTGATATCAGATGTCTGTGGCATAGGTTTATTTTAGGGAAGATGCGGGCGCTGGCGCCGGGCAATTATCCGAAGAAGATCTCCGATTCAGCGTAGAAGGATGGATCGACAACTTTGAGTTTGTCTGTGGCGGAGGCGAGTGGCACTCGCTCAATCTTGGTTCCGTGAAGGGCGACCATCTTGCCGAAATCTCCCTCAGCGACCGCACTAATTGCAGATAAACCGAAGCGAGTGGAGAGAACTCGATCAAAGGCTGATGGCGAACCGCCGCGCTGAATATGTCCAAGAACGGTACATCGAGTTTCGCGGCCGGTCTTGCTCTCAATTTCGCTGGCTAGCCAGTCACCGATGCCAGAAAGTTTGACATGACCAAATGCATCGAGCGTCTGATCCTTTACTTTCATATCACCATCCTGCGGAATGGCACCTTCGGCAATAACAATCAGTGGCGCAAAGCCATCGGCAAAGCGAGACTCGACCCAAGCGCAAACTTTCTCGACCGAAAACTTTATTTCTGGAATCAAAATTGCGGCTGCGCCGCCAGCGATTCCGGCGTGAAGTGCAATCCAGCCCGCGTGACGGCCCATTACTTCAACGACTAATGGTCGGTGGTGAGATTCTGCAGTGGTATGCAGACGATCGATAGCTTCCATCGCAATATTGACCGAGGTATCAAAACCAAAGGTGTAATCAGTGTTGTTGAGATCGTTATCGATGGTCTTAGGAACTCCTACAACTTTGACGCCAAGAGAATCTAACTTAGTAGCCACACCCAAGGTATCTTCGCCACCGATTGCAATTAGAGCATCAATATTCATCTTGGCTAGATTTTCTTTAATGCGCTCGACGCCATTTTCAATCTTAAAAGGATTGGTGCGCGAAGATCCAAGAATAGTTCCACCCTTAGGCAAGATTCCTCGGGTAGTAGCGAGATTTAACTCCATAGTCAGGCCTTCAAGTGGGCCCTTCCAACCATCGCGAAATCCAACAAATTCATAGCCATATTCTTTGACGCCTTTACGCACAACTGCGCGAATTACTCCATTGAGGCCGGGGCAATCTCCGCCGCCTGTGAGAACACCAATACGCATTTTCAAACTCCTGAGAGGGTAATTAAAATTTATGTGTCGTCCACGATGACTCCGCAAGTCTACCCGTTCGAAACCTCTATGAACCCTAAGGAACCTCAGTAGGCTCTGGCCATGGTTTCGTTAGTCGCAGGCGTGGACTCCTCCACCCAGTCAGTAAAAGTAGTTATTCGAGATGCGCATTCTGGCGTTCTGGTTCGTGAAGGACGTGCGGCTCATCCATCGGGCACCGAAGTGGATCCGGCTCTCTGGTGGAGCGCACTTCAGCAAGCAATTACTGCTGCTGGTGGGTTAGCTGATGTCGCAGCAATCTCTATCGGGGGACAACAACATGGAATGGTTCTTCTCGATACCGCAGGAGAAGTAATTCGTCCCGCACTTCTATGGAATGACACTCGATCTGCAGCACAAGCAGATGCGCTCAACTCTGAACTGGGCGGAAGCCCCGCGATGGCGGCTGCAGTGGGATCCGCGCTCGTAGCCTCGTTCACTGCATCTAAAGTTCGATGGGTTGCAGATAATGAAAGTGCTAACGCGGCGAGAATTGCAGCAATTGCGCTACCTCACGACTGGCTTTCCTGGAAACTAATCGGAACTGGAAAGTTGGCGGACTTATTTACAGATCGAGGAGATGCATCCGGAACCGGATACTTCGATCCCAACACGTCGAGCTATCGTCGAGATGTATTAGCACTTGCGCTTAAATCCGATCGCGAAATTATCTTGCCGCAAATAATTGAACCAAATGCATTCGCAGGTCAGACCAGTACTGGAATTCCTATTGCTGCTGGAACCGGTGACAATGCAGCTGCCGCACTTGGAGTCGGTGCGCAACCGGGTGATGTCGTAGTTTCACTCGGAACAAGTGGCACCGCATTTGCAGTTTCATCCACTCCAACAACAGATGGCAGTGGTGAGGTTGCAGGATTTGCTGATGCAACCGGCAGATTCCTGCCGTTGGTCTGCACCCTTAATGCAGCACGAATTCTTGATGCTGCTGCAAAAATTCTTGGAGTCGATCACACTGAACTCGGGCGCTTGGCATTAACCGCACCAGCTGGGGCAGAGGGATTAACCCTTCTCCCCTACTTTGAAGGAGAGCGCACACCCAACCGCCCCGATGCAACTGGTGTTCTTGCAGGAATGACCAATGAGAATTCAACTCGCGAAAATATCGCTCGTGCGATGATTGAGGGAATGCTCTGCGGTCTGGCCGATGCCGTAAATTCTTTAGAGAAATTGGGAGTAGAAGTAAAGCGAGTTCTGCTCGTTGGTGGCGCTGCAAAAAATCCTGCAGTTGCTCCGATTGCTTCCGCACTATTTGGTCGCGAAGTCTTAGTGCCACCACCAGGTGAATACGTTGCAGATGGTGCCGCAAAGCAAGCTGCCTGGGCCCTTCTTGGTGGAGCAAATCCACCTGTATGGAATCTGGGCCAGGTCGAGAGTTTTTCTAGCACTCCAACTCCGCACGTACTTTCGCAATACCGCACGTTGCGCGATGCGACGCAAGGTTGGAAATAGATATGACGCTCAAGCCAGAGATTGCCCAATACCTCGCAGATAGCGCTGCGAAAGGTTTGCCGGCGCCATGGCAAGGCACTTCTCGTGAAGCGCGATTCAACGTTAAAGATCGGCCACTTCTCACCGGCACACCAGAGAAGATTTATTCGGTCGAACATAGATTTATTCCTGGGATCACTGCGGATCTGCCTATTCGTATATATCGCCCCATGAAAAATACGCCCTTGCCTGCGCTGGTCTATTTTCACGGTGGCGGCTGGGTTCTCAATACGCTTGATATGTGCGAGCAACCGCTGCGCTCTCTAGCAAATAAGGGTCAATTCATAATCATTTCCGTGGCTTATCAGAAAGCTCCGGAGCATCCATTTCCAATTCCTTTTGACGATTGCTACGAGACTCTGATGTGGGTCAAATCAAATGCCGCCACGCTAGGAATTGATCCAGAAGCAATCGGTGTTGGAGGCGAGAGTTCTGGTGCAAATCTGGCTGCAGGAGTTGCCATGAAGGCCAGAGACAGCGGAGATATCAACCTAAAATTTCAAGCGCTTATATATCCAGCGGTTGATGAATCATGTTCGAGTGATTCCTTTATATCTTTTGCTGATGGATATGGATTAACCCGCAAGAGTATGCAGTGGTTTTGGGCTCAGTATTTGCAGAAGAGTTCGGATCGCAAGAATCCTTATGCGGTTCCTATCGTTGCGAAATCGCTAACAGGGGTAGCGCCCGCCATTGTGATCACTGCAGAATATGACGTTCTCCTTGATGATGGTTATGCCTACGCTGAAAAACTTCGTAAAGATGGCGTGAAAACTCTATATCGTGAATATGAAGGTCAAATTCATGGCTGCTTTAGTTTGGCTGCTATTACACCTGATTCAGAGAAGATTCAGCAGTATCTAGCTGATGAAATTAACTCTCTTCTTGCTCCACACTCTTAAATTCAGATTGAATTGCCCAAAAAGATTAGAGAAGGTAGCGTAACCACTTATGTCACGTAAAAACTGGGGATTATTCCTGCTCACAGGTTTCTTATGGGGCATTCCATACCTGCTCATGAAAGTCGCGGTCGAAGACCTCTCTCCCGTTGTTATCGTATTTGGTCGAGTTCTTATCGGCTCCTTAATTTTGATTCCGCTGGCTATGCGCAAGAAGACGCTTCGCAGTGGCTTTAAGAACTGGAAGTATGTACTTCCTTACGCCATTGCCGAAATGATTATTCCTTGGATCCTTATTACAAGTGCAGAGAAGCACATTACTTCTGGACTTGCGGGTCTATTGATTGCCACAGTGCCAATCTGGTCCACCATTCAAGCCTCTTATCATGGCGATAAATCTGTCTGGCATCGCAAGCGACTATTTGGCCTCACTCTTGGTTTCATTGGAATTGTGTTTGTTGTTGGCATCGAAAGTATCTCCGGCAAACAGAACCCCATTGCTATCGGCGCGATGATTGTGGCTGCCATCGGATATTCATGGGCCACGATTATGGTTAATCGCAATATTCCTCACGTGGATGGCATCGCCATAAATGGAATTGCTATGGGAATAACTGCAATCTTCTACCTGCCTCTAGCTCTAATCAATCTTCCTGCGCAGATGCCACGAGCAACAGTCACCTGGTCGGTTATTGTCTTGGGCCTATTCCCCACCGCCCTCGCCTTCATCTTCTTCTTCCAATTGATGCCCGAAATTGGGCCAGCTCGCGCTTCGCTCGTGACTTATCTCAATACGGCATTTGCGGTCGTTCTTGGAATTGTTTTGTTGGGTGAACCATTCACATTGGGAATTAAAGTTGGGCTGCCACTTGTTCTCATTGGGTCTTACTTTGCTAGCCGAAAGAACTCAGCTGCCGAACTCTAGGATTATTCTGTAAATCCTAATTTTGCAAGCGCTTTTGGATCGCGCTGCCATTCTTTCGAGACTTTAACGTGCAATCCCAGATAGATCTTTCCACCCAAGAACGTTTCGATGGATGCTCGAGCGCCCATTCCTATCGCTTTCAAGCGGGAACCTTGTGGTCCGATAATGATGGATTTCTGACTATCTCGTTCAACGTGCAAGGTGGCATGTATATCCCAGAACTCTTTACCTTCGCGCTTAGACATTTCATCGATAGTAATCGTGACCGAGTGCGGGAGTTCTTCATACAGGTTCTCAATGGCAACTTCACGGATGAGTTCAGTAATGGTTAATTCACTCGCCTGATCAGTAGTTATATCTTCTGGATAGAGCGAAGGTGAAAGAGGCAACGCCTTCGCAAGAAGTTCAAGTAGAAGATCAGTCTGTTCTTGCAACTTCGCTGAAAGTGGAACGATTTCTGAGACTTGAAGCTCTAATTTCTTGGCAAATTCATTTACTGCATGAAGGTGGGCCATTAGCTCTTCCGGCTTTACGCGATCGGTCTTTGTTACAGCTATAAAGACTTGACGCTTATTTTTGAGTTCGCGAGCAATGTATTCATCACCCGCACCGATAGCTTCATCAGCAGGCAAGCAGAGAAGTGCAGCATCGACAGATTCAAGGTTCTCACTGACCATCGCGTTGAGTCTGGTGCCGAGTAAAGTTTTTGGCTTATGGAGACCAGGAGTATCAACCACAATCATCTGAAAATCTGGTCGCGTAATAATTCCGCGGATGGGATTTCGAGTCGTGTTGGGATGGTGGGATGTAATAACAATCTTTCGCCCAACGAGTGCATTCACCAGTGTGGATTTGCCAGTGTTGGGTCTACCAACGATGGCAACAAATCCTGCGCGGTGTTCAGATGAACTCATGGCTTAATTCTCTCACCCATTGCCGAGCGGCATCACCAATTCCATAACATCACCAATGCTCGACACGAGTTCAGCGCATCGATCAGTTATCAAGCGGTGTGAGCCCTCGCTCGTTGGCGAGTTAATAGGACCAGGAACAGCCATGACTGGGCGAAAAATTTCGGATGCTTCTCGAGCAGTGCGAATGGAGCCACTGCGAAATGCCGCTTCCACCACAATCGTTCCACGCGACAGCGCGGCAATTAATCGGTTGCGAATAAGAAATCGAGCAGGCAGCGCTGATACTTGTGGCATCACTTCTGAAATCAATAAACCGGTCTCGGCAATCTCAACAAAAAGCTTCTCGTGGCCAGCCGGATAATTGCGACTAATTCCGCCGGCAAGCACAGCAACTGTCATTCCTTCAGCGGCAAGAGCGCCACGGTGTGCACAAGCATCGATTCCATAAGCGCCACCACTGATAACCGCGAAATTTCGATCGCATGCCGATGCTGCGAAATCTGCTGCAACTCTAGAACCGTAGGGAGTGGGATTGCGGGTTCCCACTATTGAAATGGAGTGAGCAATATCGAATAACAACTCTCGCTCCCCTTTGAGAATCAGCGCGATAGGAGTTGCTTTCAAATCATCCAATTGTGCGGGCCAATCCTCATCTTCAGGTGTGAGAAAGAAAGAGCCGCTCTTTGCAATTTCTTCTAGGACCGCTTGCCCATCCTGACCTCGTGCTCGATCTGCGATTTTGCCTGCCGAATGTTTATCTTCTGCATATCCACCACCTATCAATTTCTCATGAACAGATTCTGGGCCATATGCAGCAATTTCATCACTCCAGAACATTGAACCTCCTTCAATGCAGGAGAAGAGAACAGCTCTCGCGGTCAGCGCGCTCATCCCGAGTTCTCCATTCCTGATCTCATTGCTAAAGCTTCTTGGACATCGACCGAGGTAGGAGTGGAATGACCGGATAGATCCGCAATACTCCAAGCGACCCGCAATACTTTATGAAAACCTCGCGCACTCAAACGCTCGAGATCTAGCTCTTGATGCAAGATGTTCATCGCAGAGCGCTCTGCTGCATATTTTTTTCTTAAGAGACTAGGAGGTATCTCCGAATTTAATTGCCACTCTTCGTCAGCGAATCTCTCGGCGGCAATATTCCTTGCATTGATAACTCTCGTTCGCACCTCTGCACTGGACTCTTGCGGTGCCATCGAAGCCATTTCCACGCGAGAAGGTGCGTCTACAAAGACTCTAATATCGATACGATCGAGAAGCGGCCCTGAAAGCTTCTGCATATACCTACGTATTTGAAGCGAAGAGCAGGTACACGTACGCCCTCGTCCGCTGAACTTTCCACAAGGACAGGGATTAGCAGCGAGAACGAGCATAAATCGAGCCGGGAAAGTCAACGTTGCAAGCGAACGAGAGATGGTCACAGAACCAGATTCCAACGGTTGCCGCAAAGAATCGAGAACTCCATTTCCACATTCCGGTGCCTCATCAATAAAGAGCACGCCCCTATTAGCAAGTGAACATGCACCTGGTCGAATCTGGTGCGTTCCCCCACCCACCATTGCTACTGCAGTTGTTGAGTGATGTGGGGAGACAAATGGTGGAGTGCGTGTGATTTCTCTGGAGGGAGTCCAGTTGCCTGCGATGGAGTTAATCGCTGCGACTTCTAGCGACTGTTCTTGATTGAGTAAGGGAAGTATTGACGGAATGCGTTCGGCCAGCATTGTTTTGCCTGTTCCTGGTGGGCCAATCAAGAGCAAGTGATGGCCACCGATAGCAGATATTTCTAAGGATCTACGAGCAGACTTCTGACCTGCAACATCTGAGAGATCTAACATCGGTTGCTGTGAAGATAAGGGCATTAACGCCCGTTCAGGAATTTCGCTGGTAGCGAGATAGTGAATGACAGTTCGGAGAGTATCTACGGGAACTATTACTAAGCCTTCAACCGCTACAGCTTCTTGATAATTTTGTTCGGGAATAATTGCATATTTAATTCCTGCTTTTTTCGCTGATAAAAGTGCGGGCAATACTCCCCTCACACTTCGAACCTGTCCATCAAGTCCTAGCTCACCAATGAGTATGTGATCTCTGCGATCTTCCTGAGCAATCACACCCTGAGACATGAGCAAACCCACTGCGATGGGTAAGTCATAACTCGATCCGCTCTTAGGTAACCATGCTGGCGACATGGAAACGGTTACCTTCCGATTAGGCCACGGCGCACCAGTATTTACAAGAGCCGATCGCACGCGCTCTCGAGATTCGGCAAGTGCTGCATCTGGTAATCCGAGTAGAACATAAGAGGGAAGTCCATCGGAGATATCTACTTCTACCTCAATGGGATGGCCGGTCAGCCCCATAAGCGCGACGGTATATGTGCGAGAGAGAGTCATTAAGCAATTCCTTCTCGATAATCAATCGTGAAATTCTCATCGCCAAGGACCGCAGCGGCATCAATTCGAAATGGAGCGCTCCAAAGGTCGTTGAGGATCAACCATGCAAGAGCCAGCCGTCGCATGCGATGCGCCTTAATCGATGTGATTGCTTCGAGGGGATGCCCAAATGCTTCTGTTCGCCTCGACTTCACTTCCGTGAAAATTATTCGTCCATCAGGATGACGAAATATCAGATCTATCTCTCCGGCATGAATGCGCCAATTCTTAGCGATAAATTCATATCCGAGATCTCTAAGATATTGAGCTACTCGCGCCTCACCTTGTGCACCAAATTCAATGTTTCTCGATTTCTTTAACATAGGTAGGCGAAGATACGCCCGTATATATCTACTCCCTCTTTAAGAACTCCGCGATATTGGAAAACGAGCGTCTGTGGAAATCCTTCACACCATGTGCAGCGATAGCAGCTGTATGTCCTGCACTTATATATCCCTTATGTTGGGCTAATCCATACTCTGGATACTGCGCATCGAGTTCAATCATCTTCCGATCTCGATAGACCTTGGCAAGAATCGATGCAGCGCTAATACACATTGCGACTTTGTCACCCTTCCACACGGCAAGGTTTGGCACAGAAAGTCCAGGGATGGCGTATCCATCGGTAAGTACATACTCGGGTGCGATTGTGAGAGCGCTAACTGCCCGACGCATTCCTTCGATGTTGGACTTATGGAGACCAAAAGAGTCAATCTCGCCTACGGAAATTTCAATAATGGAGTAAGCAAGAGCCTCTTGAATAATGAGGTCATACAAACTTTCGCGCACTTTTTCGGAGAGTTCTTTCGAATCTCTGACTTTGGAGAGCGCTGGGCTTTTGAAATCTTTAAGTATTACTGACGCAACAACAAGTGGGCCAGCGCATGGTCCACGACCGGCCTCGTCGACGCCTGCAACTTTGGTGATACCTGCTGCAGTAAGAGTCTCTTCAATGAAGGCCATAGCGATTACGGTTGAGAGTTAACTTTGACTTTCGATAAATCTTCGCCAACAGATAAGAACTTAATGTGATTGAAAGGCCAGACCACAACTACAGCGCGACCAACGACATCTTTAGTGGGAACCATTCCTTTGTGAATATCATCAGTATGGAATCGTGAATCAGCGCTAGCCCCGCGATGATCTCCCATCACCCAGATAAAACCTGGTGGGACAGTGACTGTAAAATTAGAGTCACTCGGCTTATCGCCTTCATAAATATAGGGTTCATTAACCGCAACGCCATTGACTGTTAATTTGCCATCCTTGTTGCAGCACTTAATTGTGTCGCCACCGACTCCAATGGTTCTCTTGATCAGATATTGCTTTGCTGGATCAGGCAAGACTCCGAGAGTAACGAGCCCACTCTTTGCTACTTCGATAATGCCTTTACTGGTTTCGGTAGGTGCTGCACCTAACCAATTAGCGGGATCGCGGAATACAACAACTTCTCCACGTTTGATATCGCTATAGAAATTAGCGAGTTTGTTGACTGCAATGCGATCGCCGACTTGAAGGGTGTTCTCCATCGAGCCAGATGGAATGAAGAAGAAGTGGATGAAGAATGTTTTGACGATGACAGAAACAATCAACGCCGAAACGATGATGATCGGTATTTCGCGAAGTAATGAACCCTTCTTAGGCGCGCGCATTGAAAAAGGCGGCTCTAAGTCAGTGCTTAAGCTTCTGGGGTTTCTTTGACTTCAGCTTCTGGAGCAACGTCAGCAACAGGTGCTTCTGCTACAACTTCGACTGGAGTTTCAATTACTTCAGCAACTGGAGTCTCAATAATTTCTTCAACAACAGGAGCGGCTACTGGTGCGGCCTTTGCCACCGGAACCTCTTCAACAATAAATTCATTGTTAGCGCCACGGCGTTCCTTGATCTTGGAAGCCTTGCCACGAAGATCGCGGAGGTAGTACAACTTCGCGCGGCGAACATCGCCACGGCGAACCATTTCAAACTTTTCGATAACTGGAGTGTGTACTGGGAAGGTACGTTCTACTCCGACGCCGTAAGAGAGCTTGCGGATAGTGAAAGTCTCGCGAACTCCTGCGCCTTGACGACGGATAACAATTCCTTGGAAGACCTGGAGGCGGCTCTTGCTGCCTTCGATAACGCGAACGTGGATCTTGATTTCGTCTCCGGAGCGGAAGCTAATGACGTCGGAGCGAAGTGAAGCAGCATCTACTGCATCTAACACGTTCATGTGAGGGTCCTTTTCAATACGGTAACTAGGGTTAAGCGAGGGTCTTTCGTGTGAAGCAAGACCCGTATCTTGCCACACGGGGCAGGTAGGTAGCCAATCGGGGTTTGGTGGCGGAATTAGCCCTAAATCGCGCGGATTTCCCGCTCGAGAATGGCGTGAAGCGCCGGCCCAGCCGCGATAACAATCTCCCCCAAATCTGGATTGCCGCTCACTAGCGCGCCTGCTTCTTTGGCAATCAGACCCCCTGCCGCTAAGTCCCACTCTTTGAGTCCAATCTCGAAATATCCATCGAGCGCACCCATTGCGACATAACAGAGATCTACTGCAGCTGCGCCATTGCGACGGAAATCCCGAATTCTTGGCAAGAGTGAGGAGAAGAGTTGCGCCTGCTTGATGCGATCGCCACGGTCATATGCAAATCCTGTTGCAAGCAGCGCCATCGATAAATCCACAGGGTCATTACACAGAATTTTCTTGCCATTGAAATGAGCACCTTTGCCGCGAGCTGCACTCCAAAAAGAATTAGTGGCTGGCGAATAAACAGCGCCAACTAAGACACCCGATTGACCCTTAGCTGCAATGCTGACATTCCAACCAGGTATCCCATAAAAATAATTGACCGTTCCATCGATGGGGTCGATTACCCACGTTATTCCAGATGTTCCGATTCGCTCGCTGCCTTCTTCACCAATAATTCCATCATCGGGCCGAGCGGCGAGCAGGGCCTGAACAATCAACTTCTCTGCAGAAATATCCATTTGGGTTGCGAAATCTACGGCGGATGTTTTCTCACTGAGATCAAAGACATCAGGCCGAGTCGCCAGAAAATCACCGGCTTCTCGGGCAACTCGTTCGGCCAGCCCCAAAAGTTCAGAGAGGTCTGAGATATTTTCCATAAGAGCAATCTACCCCGTGGGAGTTACCCGAAAATTACCCTCGGCTGTGGCACTCTTTGCTCATGAGCGATACTCCAGAGAGCACTGACCTACGCCTTGTGGGCCGATCTGCAGATGGCCTCCACCTCGATCTCAGCGATACGGTCGGCAACAAGTTCTCACTACGTATCGGAGATACCCTTCGCGCGAGTGTCAATCAGCCTCGACTCACATCCGTAGCGCCTATCGATGAGCGCCCAAACTATTCAGTAAAAGATATTCAGGCTCGACTTCGTTCAGGCGAGTCGATGGATGCAATCTCTCGCACCACCGATTGGCCGTTAGAGAAAATTGAAAAGTTTGCTGGACCTATTTTGCAAGAGCGCGCCTACATAATTTCGCAGGCTCTAAAGACTCCGTTGCATCGCGATCCCAGCTCTCAACTTCTGCAAGAGGCGATGGTCGCACAACTTGGCTCTCATGGCGTTGACTTAGAACAAGTCGAATGGAATACCCATCGCCGTAATGATGGTCAGTGGGTAATAGTTCTTTACTACCCCAGCAATGACGGTCAGAAACAGGCGCAATGGATTTTCGATGCTGCCCGAGGTTTGCTGACCTCCGACGATGATTCCGCAAAGTGGATTGGCGGAGAAGAACGCGATCCACGTTCGATGCGAGCTGCCACACCATCGCATGGTCTAGTTTTTATTCATGAGAATGCCCCAGCTGCGCCGCGACTCATGGCAGTTAAGGAAGAAGTTGTTGTTGAGAGGTACGAGCGGTTAGAGGTTGTAGCGGAAATCGAAGAAGTTGAAGAAGAAATTTCCGATGAAGATATGTCACTCGATGAGAGCAATATGCGCCAAGACGAAGAAGATGCAGCTAAAGATGGCGTTAAGTCTCGACCTAAGTTGCCGTCATGGGATGAAATCATGTTTGGCTCAAACCCAGATAAGGGCTCTGACTAAATCTTTAAATAGTTAGCGGGATTAAATCGTTTGAGTAAAGAGCGGTATTGAAGTCTCCGCCGTTTCCAGACCGCCGTGATGGCCCACCATCGCACTCTCTTGGGAGACGCGGGTTGGATCAATCAAAATAGCACCGCCCTTTGCGATCGCAATCAAGTCCCCCATGCGCTCGCTGCTATCTAAAGAAACTTCCACCCCAAACAAACCTGCCGCAATTGCTTCAGTGCGGGTGTAGATATCTGCATATTCGCCAAGTTGCTCCCGCCAATCGATAGCGGTTTCTTGCTCGCTACCTTCGCGGAGATAGATATGTCGGGCGCGTGGTTCGCCGCCCACAAGGGTCACATTATTCATCAATGAATTATCTTGGCCAAGAATGATTTTCTCTGCCACGTTGACCATTCCGTGATCGGAGGTGACCCAAATTCGCGTTCCTTTGGGCAATTTGTGGAGCAAGGCTTTAAGAAGTTCTTCGATACTTAAACATGCAGCAAACCATTTTTCAGATCCAACTCCTTCATCGTGTCCAGCCGCATCTAAGTGATTGATATAGACATAGACATACGAGGGAGATTTCTTTAGCGAAGCGGCAGCACCGTTAGCGATATCTGCAATCTGATTAGCTCCAAGATAGGTCGCACCACGAAGGGCTGCTTGAGTAAAGCCACTTCCCTCGTATCGCTTAGCTGCAACATGTGTGACTGACACTCCGTGTTGCGTTGCGCGTTCAAAGAGAGTCTTGGTCGATTGCCAAATAACTGGGTCAACACGTTCATCCCACTTTAGCGAGTTAAGTAAGCGACCTGGTTCGCCACTGCGAGGCACACGAACTGTATAACCCAACATTCCATGTACTCCGGGAAGAACTCCGGTACCAATAGAAGAGAGCGAGACTGCGGTAGTTGAAGGAAAGTAGGAAGAGATAGAAGGTTGAGCAAGAAATTGAGCGAAGATCGGAAAGTATGAACCGTATTTATCTATCGCTGCTTGACCCATTCCATCAATTAGAACGAAACATTCGCGACCCGATGGACTTTCACCGATAGCCATTTCATCCGCGAGACCCGAGACTCCAAGGCTGGCAAATATCGAATTCGATAATTGCGCTAATCCGCGAGTGAGATTCGGTGTGGGCACTGTCCTATCCTGCCCTAACACCGATAAATCGCGTTGATTAATCTCAAGACAAGTGAGGTAATCTCCGTTCGTGATGAAATTCTCCGCAGAAGTTGCTGCCGCACGAACTCTTGGTACGCCGATAGTGGCTCTCGAATCGACAATCATTAGCCACGGATTACCTCGGCCGCGGAATTTAGAAGTCGCCCTTGAAGTTGAAGAAATTGTCCGGGCAGGAGGCGCTGTTCCTGCAACTATTGCGTTGATTGATGGCGATATCTGTGTTGGACTTGAACCCGATCAACTCAATCGAATTGCCAATGACTCCGAAGTTGTTAAAGCTTCAACTCGCGATTTAGCGATTCTAGAATTAACCAAAAAATCCGCTGCTACAACTGTGGCAGCTACTTCACACATCGCACATCTCGCTGGAATCTCAGTCTTTGCAACTGGAGGATTAGGCGGAGTTCATCGTGGCCATGTTTATGATGAATCTGCAGATTTAATCGCTCTAGCTGAGCTGCCCATCATCATTGTGTGCGCTGGCGTGAAATCAATTTTAGATGTTTCCGGAACACTTGAGCGACTCGAGAGTTATTCAATTCCGGTTCTTGGATATCGCACACACCGCTTCCCTGGTTTCTATCTCACCGATTCTGGATTTGCGTTAGAGCATCGCGTAGAAAGTGCCTCTGAGATTGCTGATATCTGGCGCAATCGAGTCGATCTGAAAACAAACGACCGAGCAATCGTTGTAACAAATCCAGTGAAGAATCAGATGGATCCTGTGCGTCACGATGCAATTCTTCAGGCTGGTCTATCTGCGGCAACAGCGCAGCACATCACCGGCAAAGCGGTGACGCCATTTCTGCTTGAACATTTCCACACTTCAAGTGATGGCGAGTCTCTGCGGGTAAATATCGAAATCATTAAATCGAATACTCAACTTGCTACCGAAATCGCCTGTTCGCTAAAGAAATGAATCGAATTCTCTGTATCGGTGACATCATGTTGGATGTCACGGCAGTTATTGGTAAAGACATCACCCAAGGTCTCGAGACTCGGGCAAAGATTTCTACTCAAGGCGGTGGAGCCGCAGCAAATGTCGCTTCCTGGCTCGCTACTCACGGCACCAGTGCGTATGTGATTGCGCGAGTGGGCGATGACAGTGCCGGTCGCACGGTTATTGAAGAGCTAGATCGATTTGGAGTAGAACACTCACATTCAGTCATTGCGGGTGCTAACACCGGTGTAGTCATCGTTATTGTCGATGGACAGGGTGAGCGCACGATGTTTCCAGATTCTGGCGCTAACGCAGGACTCAATAAGAGCGATCTTCCGCCACTCGATGGATTTGATGCAATTTATCTCTCCGGATATTCGTTGATCAACCCGCTCTCTCGCGAAGGAATCCTAGAAATTATCGAAATAGCTCGTGCGAAAAAACTATCGATAGTCTTCGACCCAGCTACTATCGGCATGCTCGCCGAGGTAGGAGTCGCAAAAGTCCGAGAGTGGATAAGCCTCACCGATCTCTTGATCCTCAATGAAGAAGAGGCGCAATTTATATCTGGAAGAGCTAATCCCATTGAAGCTGCCGCAGATTTACTTCAACTTGTTCCTCAAGTTGTAATAAAGCGCGGAGCAATCGGAGCGCTCGGGCAACGTCGAGGAGAACCCGTTGTTCAAGTCGAGGCCACTCCCACTACGGTTCTAGATACAACTGGTGCCGGTGATGCCTTTGCTGCTGGATTCATTCATATATGGAGTGCTGGCGGAGAATTAGTTGATGCGCTAAAGAGTGGAGCAGAACGAGCAGGCCGATGTGTTGCACTTATCGGCTCTCGACCGCTTGTCGCTCCCCAGAAATAGAGCATTCCACTGCCAAGATAGCCCCCATGGCAAAAGCACCCAAAGCCGTTCTCCCGAAACCAGGTGAGAACCCAGGAAAGATCGTTGATATCGATGTCTCGCAAGAGATGTCAGAATCATTTTTGGAATACGCATATTCAGTAATTTATTCACGAGCACTTCCTGATGCGCGCGATGGTTTAAAACCAGTACAACGACGCATCCTTCATCAGATGTCAGATATGGGTCTTCGGCCAGATAAGGGCCATGTGAAGTGCGCCCGCGTCGTTGGTGAAGTCATGGGTAAGTTGCACCCGCATGGTGACGGTGCAATCTACGACGCAATGGTCCGCATGGCTCAATCTTTCTCGATGCGCCTGCCACTGATCGATGGCCACGGAAACTTTGGTTCCCTAGATTCAGGTCCTGCTGCAATGCGTTATACCGAATCTCGTCTGGCTACTCCAGCGATGGCGATGGTCAATGAGTCCGATGAAGATACGGTTGATTTTGGATCAAACTATGACGGCCAGCTTCTAGAGCCCACAGTTCTGCCAGCCGCATTCCCAAACCTCTTGGTCAATGGCGCTACTGGAATTGCAGTGGGTATGGCCACCAATATGCCTCCCCACAACTTGGGCGAAGTTATTGCCGCTACCAAGCATTTAATTGATAACCCAAAGGCGACTCTCAAAGCGTTGATGAAGTTTGTTCCTGCTCCTGACTTTCCTACCGGTGGCGAAATCACTGCTCGCGAAGGAATTGCTGAGGCTTACGAATCCGGTCGCGGCTCATTCAAGGTGCGCGCCACTGCTGTCATCGAGAAGGTCACCTCTCGCAAAATGGGAATTGTCATCACTGAGTTTCCTTACAACATTGGGCCAGAGAAAGTGGTTGAAAAGATTGCAGACTTGGTTAAGGCCAAGAAGATTCAAGGAATCTCTGACATCGTCGATCTCTCTGATGGACAGCAAGGCACCAAAGTCGTTGTTGAAATCAAGAATGGCTACGAAGCAGAAGATGTGCTCGAGAAGCTTTATAAGCTCACTCCAATGGAAGATCAATTCTCCATCAACGCCGTTGCACTTGTTAACGGCAAGCCGCTCACTCTCGGCCTGAAAGAACTTCTGCAGGTCTTTATTGACCACCGCATTGAAGTTGTTCGCCGCCGCTCTGAGTACCGCAAAGGCAAGGCGGAAGCGCGTTTAACCCTGGTCGATGGACTTCTGAAGGCAATCATCGATATCGATAAGGTCAT
>CAEZYL010000007.1_pt1 | contig 25960 bp, 24 predicted proteins | sample 7265501 | NCBI WGS metagenome assembly CAEZYL01 (sample SAMEA6813933, study PRJEB35770) | freshwater metagenome | biome: Freshwater; feature: Freshwater reservoir; material: water | place: Czech Republic | collected 2017-04-14 | depth 30m m
GACAACATAACTCCTGCAATGGCTCAGGCAATCGATGAAACTAATCGTCGTCGCGCCAAGCAAGTTGCTTATAACTTAGAACGCGGTATAGATCCTCAGCCGCTGCGTAAAAAAATTGCGGATATTACAGACATGATCACTAAAGAGGTGGAGGATACAGAACTCCTTGCCGCGGGGATAAAGCGTGGTAAGTCACAGCCAATTTCTGCAGGCCTCGAGGCACAGATTGCCTCCGCCCACTCATTGCCACGACAAGAGCTATTAGCGCTTATAGAATCGCTCACCGAACAGATGAAGATTGCAGCAAGCGAGCTCGCCTTTGAATTAGCCGCCCGCCTACGTGATGAGATTAGAGAGCTCAAGAAGGAGCTTCGCGGAATGGAAGAGGCAGGAACTTAAGTGAGCGCTGATCGTCTAATCGTACGTGGTGCGCGCGAACATAATCTAAAGAATGTTTCACTCGATTTACCTCGTAACGCGTTGATAGTTTTCACGGGACTATCCGGTTCCGGAAAATCTTCGCTCGCTTTCGACACTATCTTTGCCGAAGGTCAACGACGTTATGTGGAATCACTCTCGGCCTACGCTCGTCAATTTTTGGGACAGATGGATAAGCCCGATGTAGATTTCATCGAAGGTCTTTCGCCGGCCGTATCTATTGATCAGAAGTCCACCAACCGCAATCCACGTTCAACCGTCGGAACAATCACTGAAGTTTATGATTATTTGCGCTTACTCTTTGCGCGCGCCGGTCGCCCACACTGCCCTAATTGTGGAAAGCCCATTGCAAAGCAGACGCCACAGAATATTGTCGATCAGATTCTCGGAATGACAGAAGGAATAAAGTTCCTCGTTCTTGCCCCCGTTATTCGAGCTCGCAAAGGTGAGTTCGTAGATCTCTTCAAAGATTTTACGGTCCAAGGTTTCTCCCGCGTTCGAGTCGATGGCGTTGTATATCCCATCGAAGAAATTCCAAAGCTCAAAAAGACCGAGAAGCACACCATTGAAGTTGTGGTCGATCGGTTAACTGTCAAGGCTGATTCAAAATCACGTCTGACCGACTCCATTGAGACTGCTCTTCGATTAGCAAATGGTTTAGTAATTTTGGATTTCGTCGACCTCAAAGCCGGAGATCCTGAGAAGGAGAAGACATATAGCGAACATATGGCTTGCCATGACTGTGAGCTCTCCTTTGAGGAGTTAGAACCTCGTTCTTTCTCTTTCAACTCACCCTTTGGCGCGTGTCCTGAGTGCACAGGTATCGGAACAAAATTAGAGGTAGATGAGGAACTCGTTATCCCTGATGACTCCATCAGTATTTACGAGGGTGCTATTGCCCCGTGGGCAGGCGGTCAATCTTCGGAATATTTCAATCGACTCCTTGAGGGTCTTGCCACAGATATGAAATTCTCGCTCGACAAGCCATGGAAGGCGCTCTCTCAGAAAGCGCGCGATGCGGTTCTGCATGGTTCAGATTACGAAGTTCATGTTAAGTATAAGAATCGATATGGCCGAGTCCGAAATTACTCCACAGGATTTGAGGGCGTAGTTGCTTTCATTGAACGTCGTCACTCTGAGACCGATTCTGATTTCAGCCGTGATAAGTACGAGGCTTATATGCGCGAGACGCCTTGCCCTGTTTGTAAAGGCACACGTCTCAAGCCAGAAGTTCTCTCAGTCACTCTCGGCGGAAAAAGTATCGCTCAAATTTGTGAACTCTCACTCGCGGACTGTGCGGAATTTCTGAAGAAGATCTCGCTCAACTCCCGTGAAAAGCAGATTGCAGAACGCGTACTTAAAGAGGTTCACGCCCGGCTTGGCTTCTTACTTGACGTTGGTTTGAACTACCTCTCCCTTGACCGCGCGGCAGCAACTCTCTCTGGTGGCGAGGCGCAACGTATTCGTCTGGCAACCCAAATTGGTTCCGGCCTGGTGGGAGTTCTTTATGTTCTTGATGAGCCAAGTATTGGTCTGCATCAACGTGACAACCGCCGACTTATAGAAACCCTGACTCGTTTACGCGATCTCGGAAATACTCTCATAGTTGTAGAACACGACGAGGACACTATTCGAACGGCTGATTGGATCGTGGATATCGGTCCAGGTGCGGGCGAACATGGTGGTCATGTTGTCTCCTCCGGTAGCTACCAAGATCTCATCACGGCAAAAGATTCCATCACTGGTGCATATTTGGCTGGTCGCACAAAGATTGAAATTCCAGAGAAACGTCGTGCCATCTCAAAGACTAAGGTTCTTACTGTAAAGGCAGCTCGGGAGAATAATCTTCAGAATATCGATGTCACCTTCCCACTGGCATCATTTATTGCCGTCACCGGTGTCTCCGGTTCAGGCAAGTCCACTCTCGTTAACGACATTTTGTACTCAGTTCTAGCTAACAAATTAAATGGCGCCCGCATAGTTCCTGGCCGTCACCGAACCATCACAGGCTTAGAAAATCTGGACAAGGTTGTCCACGTCGATCAATCTCCGATTGGTCGTACACCTCGTTCTAATCCGGCAACCTACACAGGCGTCTTTGATAAGGTCCGCGCACTCTTCGCAGAGACCGCCGAAGCAAAGATTCGGGGATATCAACAAGGTCGCTTCTCTTTTAACGTTAAAGGTGGTCGCTGCGAGAATTGTTCCGGCGACGGAACAATCACGATTGAGATGAACTTTCTGCCAGATGTTTATGTCCCCTGCGAGGTCTGCCATGGCGCCCGTTACAACCGGGAGACACTAGAAGTTCATTACAAAGGCAGAACGATTGCTCAAGTTCTTGATATGCCTATTAGCGAGGCCTTTGATTTCTTTGAATCTGTTCCGGCAATTGCGCGCTATCTCAAGACTCTGAACGAAGTTGGGCTCGGATACGTCCGCCTTGGCCAATCAGCACCAACTCTCTCTGGTGGAGAAGCGCAACGAGTCAAACTAGCAACTGAACTTCAACGTCGTTCTACTGGTCGCACTATCTATGTTCTAGATGAGCCGACGACAGGTCTTCACTTCGAAGATGTGCGCAAACTTCTCTTAGTTCTCAATCGTCTAGTCGATTCAGGTAATACGGTTATCGTCATCGAACACAATCTGGATGTCATTAAATCTGCGGACTGGGTGATCGATATGGGTCCCGAGGGTGGCTCTGGTGGAGGTTTAGTTGTTGCCGAGGGGACGCCTGAACAGATAGCGAAGAACAAGGCGAGTTTTACTGGCACATTCTTGGCGCAGACGCTAAAGGCTTAAATCTCATGAGCGATCCCAAGAGTTATCGCCCCACTGCAATTCCAACCGACCCCGGGGTATACCGCTTCTTCGATAAGGATGATCGCGTTATATACGTAGGCAAGGCAAAGAATCTTAAAAATCGCCTCAACTCCTACTTCGGCTCTAACCTCTTGGAGAAGACATATCGGATGGTTCATACCGCTGTACGAGTGGACTGGACGATTGTTAACACCGAAGTGGAAGCGTTACAGCTTGAATTTACCTGGATTAAATCTGAGAACCCGCAGTTCAATATTCAATTTAAAGACGATAAGTCATATCCATATTTGGCGGTCAGCCTGAGAGATGAGTTTCCTAAGCTCTATATCTCTCGCGCAAAGAAGCTACCAGGTGTGAAATATTTTGGTCCATATGCACATGCGTGGGCACTTCGAAGCACCTTTGATGTATTGCAGAAAATTTATCCCATCCGCAGTTGTTCTGACTCAAATTTCGCACGGGCATCTAAATCTGGTCGCCAATGTTTACTAGGGGATATTGGTAAATGCGCAGCTCCCTGTGTTGGCTGGGTCTCGCCAGATGAACATAAGAAACTCGCTAAAGATCTAGTTAAATTCCTGGACTCCAATCCCGATGATATTGAGAAGACTTTAGAGATTGATATGGCGAAAGCCTCAGAGAACGAGGAGTTTGAAAAGGCTGCAAAAATTCGCGACCAGATTCATGCACTAAAGAGATCCTCCGAAACAGCCGGCACGATGCTCAGCCCATCTTTAAGTGCGGATGTGATTGCAGTACACGAAGAGACCACTCACGCTGGTGTCACTCTCTTCTCGGTTCGTCACGGGCGGGTAGTGGGTTCACGGTCATGGGTGCTTGATCGCTCTGATGTATTAGAAGATCAATCAATTATTGAGGCCGCACTCATCAAGGTCTATGCCGAATCCGATCCAGCTACTGAGATATTGGTGCAGGAACTTCCTGACAATTTCGAAGCTATCCAAAGCTTGCTGGCGGAACGAAGTGGCCACAAGGTATCGATTGTCTCGCCGCAGCGAGGGGAGAAAGTAGATGTACTCGCAACCGTAAAACTCAATGCTCACCAAGCGCTGATTCAATATTTGAGCAAACGTTCTAATGATGCCGCAGTCAGTGGAAAGGCACTTGAAGAGATTGCCGCCGCTCTTGATCTCAATGAATTACCACTTCGAATCGAATGTTTTGATATTTCAAATATCCAAGGGACATCGATGGTCGCCTCTATGGTGGTTTTTGAAGATGGGCAGCCAAAGAAATCCGATTATCGTCGATTTGCGATAGATGACAACGAGGGCTTTGACGACACTCGGGCGATGCACCATGTGCTCACCCGCAGACTTAAGCGCTATTTGGCTGAACGCGAAATTAGTGTGGATGAGATCAATGAACTTGGCGGAGCCAAGCCTAAATTCGCATACCCGCCACAATTAATCGTTGTCGATGGTGGTGCTCCACAAGTTGCCGCCGCTGCCCGAGCTCTCGCAGATTTAGGGATATCCGATATAGCTCTTTGTGGTCTAGCTAAGCGGTTAGAAGAGGTATGGCTTCCCGACAATAAAAACCCGGTGATATTTCCACGGCACAGCGAGGGTCTTTATATGTTGCAGAGAATTCGGGATGAAGCACATAGGTTTGCCATCACATTCCATCGCAGCAAACGTTCCAAGATTATGCTCGAGTCTCTGCTAGATGAGATACCAACGTTAGGCGATGTTCGACGCAAAGCCTTGCTGGAGAAATTTGGTTCAGTCGCAGCTTTGAGAAAATCTACGCTCGAAGAGATATCGGCTATTCCTGGCATCGGAGAGAAGACGGCAACTCAAATTCTGAATACCCTGACGGAGAGTTCGGCACCGATAGAGATAATCGATATGCAAACAGGTGAAATTCTCACCCAAGATTGAGTATCTTTTATCCATGGCATCTAATGAGGTCGTAGTCGTAACCGGCATGAGTGGTGCTGGACGCTCAACCGTAGCGCACGCAATTGAAGATCTTGGATGGTATGTCGTAGATAATCTCCCGCCGTCATTGTTGGCCAATCTCTGCGAATTGACCGCAAAGAGTGCAACAAATATCGCTGTTGTTATCGATGTGCGCGGTCGTCAATTTTTCGACGATTTAAGTAAGGCTCTTGCCGAACTAACAGAGAAATCTATCTCGCACCGAATTCTCTTTGTAGATTGTGCTGATGAGGTTCTAGTGAGGCGATTTGAATCAACTCGCCGTCCTCATCCATTGCAAGGAACTGGACGGATTCTAGATGGCATCGTCAAAGAGCGCGAACGCTTGCAAGAAGTCCGCTCCTCGGCCGATATTGTTATCGATTCATCGGCACTCAATATTCACCAATTAGAGAAGAAGATTGCAGATCTATTCGCGCAAGGAGATGGCGCAGATCTGCGGGTAAACATTCTCAGCTTTGGTTATAAATATGGAATTCCGGTTGATGCCGACCTCGTTACTGACTGTCGGTTTATAGCGAATCCATTCTGGGTTCCAGAACTTCGCCCACAAAATGGTCTGGACCAACCAGTTAAGGATGCTGTTCTCGGCACTGAAAATGTGCAGACCTTTCTTGATCGATATATAGCTCTCTTTGAAACAATGGCGACCGGATTCATTTTCGAAGGTAGAAAATATCTAACTCTTGCAGTTGGGTGCACCGGAGGTAAACACCGAAGTGTTGCTATCGCGCATGAACTTGCCAAGCGGTTAGATGGATTGACTCACCCCTCTGGTAAGCGGATTTCGGCACAGGCGATAGACCGCGATCTCGGGCGAGAGGTGTAGATGTCGCCTCGTGTTGTCGCATTGGGTGGAGGACATGGTTTGGCAGCCACGTTAAATTCGCTACGCACATTGACCTCAGAGATAACTGCAGTTGTAACGGTTGCCGATAATGGCGGGTCAAGTGGGCGATTGCGGCAGGAATTTAATCAACTCCCACCTGGTGATTTGCGTATGGCGCTGGCAGCTCTCTGCGCGGATGACGAATGGGGTCGTGGTTGGGCGCAAGTTTTGCAGCATCGCTTCACCAGTTCAGGCGAGATGAATGGTCACGCGGTTGGAAATCTACTTCTCACCGCCTTATGGGATATTGATCAGAATCTTGTCGCCGGCCTGGATCGAGTTGGCGAACTACTTAAAGTTGTTGGTCGAGTCCTACCAATGGCGATAGAACCTTTAGATATTGCCGGAACTTTTCGAACAAAATATGGAATTCAAGACGTCCGAGGTCAGGTAGAAGTTGCTACAACTCAAGGAGAGTTACAGGCGTTACATCTAATTCCAGAAAAACCACAAGCGACCCCAGAAGTTCTTGATGCGATTGCAGATGCAGAATGGATAACGATTGGACCAGGTTCATGGTTCTCCAGCGTGATGCCACACATTCTCCTGTCGGCGCAAGCGGATGCAATCTCCAAATCTGCGGGAAAGAAGATTCTGATTTTCAATCTTCCGGAAAATAGCAACGACGGTGAATTTGCGGGTAATTCGCCTGAGGAACATTTACAGTTAGTGCGAAACCATCTACCTAACCTTCACCTTGACTATGCAATCGCGGATCCGACCGTGATTACGCCCACAAGTACCCTAGAAAATCTCGTCCAATCTTGTGGGGGAGAGCTAATAGTGGCCGATATTGCCCAAGAGGTTAACCCTCACCACCATGATCCTGAGAAATTAACATCGGTTTTCGCACACATTTTTCGTTGAACCCTGATTAGATACCGACATGGCCATGACTGCATCTGTTAAAGACGAACTCAGCCGTCTGGCGGTCACCAAACCTTGTTGCCGCAAAGCTGAAGTATCCGCACTTCTCCGTTTCGCTGGTGGACTACACATCGCCGCAGGAAAAATTGTGATTGAGGTCGAGCTCGATACTGCTCAGACTGCGCGCAGGTTGCGTAAAGATATCTCTGAAGTCTATGGACATGAATCCGAACTGGCGGTTCTCTCTCCCTCCGGATTGCGCAAGGGAAGTCGCTACGTAGTTCGAGTGACTTCAGATGGAGATGCACTCGCTCGTCAAACAGGATTAATTGATGCAAATAATCGACCTGTCCGTGGCTTACCTCCACAAGTTGTCTCCGCCGGAATCTGCGATGCCGAAGCTGCTTGGCGCGGGGCATTCTTGGCTCATGGCTCACTCACTGAACCCGGTCGTTCTTCAGCGTTAGAGATCACCTGCCCCGGACCAGAAGCCGCATTGGCACTTGTGGGATCTGCACGTCGACTTGGCATAACTGCTAAAGCTCGAGAGGTACGAAGCGTTGATCGAGTAGTGCTACGCGATGGCGATGCAATTGGCGCGCTCCTCACTCGTTTGGGTGCGCATGAATCTGTTCTTGCCTGGGAAGAGCGCCGGATGCGACGCGAAGTTCGCGCGACTGCAAATCGCTTAGCCAATTTTGATGATGCAAATCTTCGTCGGTCAGCGCGCGCTGCGGTTGCGGCATCTGCTCGCGTACAACGCGCAATGGAAATTTTAGGAGAAGAAATCCCCGATCACCTTAAAGAGGCCGGAGAACTTCGTATCAATCATGGTCAAGCAAGTCTGGAAGAACTTGGTTCCCTTGCTACTCCACCCATGACGAAAGATGCTATCGCCGGACGCATCCGCCGTCTGCTTGCGATGGCCGATAAGCGCGCGCATGACCAAGGAATTCCCGATACGGAAGCAGGGTTAAGTCCCGATTTACTCGGCTAAAGCTCGCCGATGATAGGCTTACCCCCATCACAACGTTGTGGCAATTACTTGAATTGGCCCAATCTTCCCGTCTCATCCGACTTGTAAGTCGCCCTTCGGGAACTTTTTCATAATCGTGAAAGCAGGTTTATCGTGGTTCGTGTTGGTATTAATGGTTTTGGTCGTATCGGTCGCAACTTCTTTCGTGCCGTTCTTACTTCAGGCGCGGATATCGAAATCGTCGGCGTTAACGACTTAACAGATATCGCAACTCTTGCTCATCTCCTTAAGTATGACTCCATCTTGGGTCGCTTAGGACTGCCGGTCTCACATTCAGATAACTCCATCACTGTTGGCGGAAAGACATTTCGCGTCTTTGCAGAGAAGGATCCAGCGAATCTGCCATGGGGCGAAGTTAAGGCAGATATCGTTATTGAATCTACTGGTTTCTTCACCAAGGCAGCAGATGCCAAGAAGCACATCACCGGCGGAGCTAAGAAAGTCATTATTTCTGCGCCAGCAACAGATGAAGACATCACCATAGTTATGGGTGTCAACGATATGGATTACGACGCTGCGGTTCACAACGTCATCTCTAATGCATCCTGTACCACTAACTGCCTTGCACCCATGGCAAAGGTTTTGGATGAGGAATTCGGAATCATTCGCGGTCTCATGACCACTATTCACGCTTATACAAATGACCAGGCGCTCTTGGATCAGCCACACAAGGATCTGCGCCGCGCACGCGCCGCTGCAATCTCAATTGTTCCTAGTTCAACCGGTGCCGCTAAGGCGATCTCACTTGTTCTGCCTAACCTCAAGGGCAAACTAGATGGGTTCGCGATGCGCGTTCCAGTTCCTACCGGCTCTGCCACTGACCTCACTGTTGAACTCTCCAAGGAAGTAACTGCAGTAGAAGTTAACGCTGCTATTAAGAAGGCAGCTGAAGGCTCTCTTAAGGGTTACCTGACTTATACCGAAGACCCAATTGTCTCTGCCGATATCGTGACTGATCCAAGTTCATGTGTCTTTGATGCTGGACTCACTAAGGCAATCGGCTCGACCGTAAAAGTTGTCGGTTGGTATGACAACGAGTGGGGTTATTCCAACCGCCTAGTAGACCTCGTCGGTCTTGTCGGAAAGAAGCTCTAACCTCCCGAATGAATATCAATTCACTTGAAGGGTTGGATGTAAGGGGCAAGCGAGCTTTGCTTCGCTGCGACCTTAATGTTCCGATTAAAGATGGCGTGATCGCCGATGATGGTCGGATTCGCGCATCTCTTCCGACAATCCAATATCTCATTAGCCAAGGTGCTTCGGTAGTAATAATGGCGCATCTTGGCCGACCAAAGGGAGAGCGCAAGCCAGAACTCTCCTTAGCTCCCGTTGCAAAACGACTCGGAGAACTTCTCGGGCAGGAAATCGGATTCTCTTCAGCTATTCGCGGGGCAGGCACAGCCGTTGCCACTCTCAATGCTGGTGATGTTCTACTCCTAGAAAATATTAGATTTGAAGCAGCCGAAACAAGTAAAGATGATACGGAACGCTTGGATCTTGCACGGGAACTAGCATCATATGCAGATTGTTTCATCAGCGATGGATTTGGTGCTGTGCATCGCAAGCACGCATCTGTTTATGATGTTGCGCAACTGTTACCGCACGCTGCTGGCTACTTGGTACTTGCAGAAGTTGAAGTTCTTAAGAGATTGACGGATTCACCAGAGCGCCCATATGGGGTAGTACTTGGGGGAGCGAAGGTCTCTGACAAAATTGGTGTTATCTCTAATCTGCTCGATAAGGTAAATATTCTTGCCATTGGCGGCGGAATGCTCTTCACATTCCTAGCGGCGCAAGGAAAGGAGATCGGCGCATCCCTCGTGGAAACCGACCTTATTCCCACGGTCAAAGAATTGTTGGAGCGCGCAAAAAAGCTTGGAGTCACCATCCTGCTTCCCACCGACATTGTCGTTGCGCCGGAGTTTAAAGTTGATGCCCCACCAACAGTTGTTAGCGCTGATTCAATTCCGATGGATCAGATGGGTCTAGATATCGGTCCAGTTACAGCGACAACATTTGCCACAGCCATCGCAGAGTGTAAAACGGTTTTTTGGAATGGTCCGATGGGAGTCTTTGAATTTCCAAATTTCGCGCACGGAACTCAAGTTGTAGCAGATGGCCTCACCAAAGTTTCCGGAATCTCGGTGGTAGGTGGCGGCGACTCAGCTGCTGCAGTGCGAAAATTGGGGTTCCAAGATTCACAATTTGGGTATATTTCGACCGGTGGTGGCGCTTCCTTAGAGTATCTCGAAGGTAAAGAACTTCCGGGATTAACCGCTTTACTTTAATTTTCATCGTCCATCAAAGGAGCTCGAATGCGCAAGCCACTCATCGCAGGTAACTGGAAGATGAACCTCAATCACCTCGAAGCAATTGCGGTCACCCAGAAACTCTCATACTCACTCGATGATAAAGACTTTGATGCGGTTGATGTACTGGTAATTCCACCTTTTACTGATATTCGTTCGGTACAGACCCTCATTGACGGTGATCGTCTGCGACTCGTATATGGAGCGCAGGATCTTTCGCCTGATGCGAGCGGCGCATTTACTGGCGATATTTCCGGTTCGATGCTGCACAAATTAGGTTGCTCTTACGTTGTTGTTGGGCACTCTGAACGCCGTGCAATTCACAACGAGACCGATGAACTATGCAATCGCAAGATTAAGGCTGCTCTTGTTAATGAGCTCACTCCAATTCTCTGTATTGGTGAGGAACTCGCAGTTCGCGAATCAGGCAATCAAGTTGACCATGTTCTCGCCCAATTGCGTGGCGGTTTAAAGAATTTGCATAAGCCTGATTTGAAGAAGATCGTTTTTGCTTACGAACCAGTCTGGGCAATCGGAACCGGTAAGACTGCCACACCCGAGGATGCGCAAGAAGTATGCGCCGCCATCCGAACTGAGTTAGCCAAAATTGGCAGCGATGAAATTGCCCAGGCGGCACGAATCCTCTACGGCGGCTCCGTGAAATCTGCAAATATCGTTGAAATCATGAAACAGGCCGATGTAGATGGCGTCCTTGTGGGAGGAGCCAGCCTAGATCCAGAGGAATTTGCTCGAATTGCTAAGTTCCATCGGGTGGCAACGGCTTAACCCCTTCCGCTCAGGCGGTATCCTTAACCTCTTACCGTTCGCCACTGTTTTAGGAGTCTTACGTGATTTTTGCCCTATCGCTACTTCTGGTTATCACCAGCGTTCTGATGATTCTCTTGGTACTTCTCCATAAAGGTAAAGGCAGTGGCCTATCTGATCTATTCGGCGGAGGAATTTCCTCAAACTACGGCGGTTCATCGGTCGTAGAACGTAACCTTGACCGCATCACCATCGTTGCTGGCGGACTGTGGTTTGCCACCGTTGTCGCATTAAGCCTTCTTCTTAAGACTGCTTAATCTTAGGAATTTTTTTAGAAGATTTTTCGTTCCGTATCTATTGAGAATTACTAAGTAAGGAGTTCATATGGGTAGCGCAATCCGCGGTAGTCGTGTCGGCGCAGGACCAATGGGCGAGGCCGAGCGTGGCGAGGCGATTCCAAGATTCCGAGTCTCTTACTGGTGCGCCAATGGCCATGAGACAACGCCTTCATTTGCTCAAGACGGAACAGTTCAGATTCCTGAGGAGTGGGATTGTCCTCGTTGCGGTTATCCAGCCGGGTTAAACAAAGATAAGCCGCCACTTCCAACGAAGAACGAACCATATAAAACTCACTTAGCATATGTAAAAGAGCGACGCACAGAGGCCGAAGCAGCAAAGATTCTTGCGGATGCTCTTTCAGCCCTTCGTGGTGAGGATTAAGACCTCACAGCTTCTAACAACTCTTGAATACCCGCTCTTCGATTCTTCAGATGGAATCGGATGAGCGGGTATTTTCTTGTTGATAGTGCTTGGCCATCGCCGAGAACCTGCGCCATCAATAAGGTATGAAACCCATAGTTCCGGCCTGGGATTGCAATATCAAAATCCGATTCTCCAGATATCTGAATAAATGCACCATTCTGTTGGCCACCCTTATGAAACTGACCAGTGGAATGGAGGAAGCGTGGACCCCATCCGAAGGTAGTGGGTTTGTTTGTTCGCTCCGCGATTAGTGTGCGAATACTAAGAATCTCATCATCTAATCCGCGTGCAAGATATGCCATTGCCGCAAAGTAATAGTTGTCCTGGATAAGAAAATTGGAGATGATCTCCGAAAGATTTGTACCTTTGATATCTCCATAAACCGAAATATTTTCACTTTCAAATTCAGGAGCAGGGGAGTGCACCTTTCCATCCTTCCAAGTACTTAATAGAGAACCTGTACGCTCTTTTGCCTCAGTAACATTTGGCTGATTGAATGGATCGATAGCTAAGGCGCGGCTGAGAAGTGCTGTTATCCATTCCCAGAGGATGAACTGTTCACCCAGTGAGGCATCGATGATTAGGTCCGCTGAATTACCCGTGAAGGCAACAGTAAAGATTCGACCACCGACCGGTGCGTGCGCCCCTTCGATAACTACGGGAACACGGCCCGTTTCATTCTTCCCGGTTGATTCAGCTACTAGTTGTTCGATCCAGTCAGAGATGCCGGGAAGTAGTGAACCCTGGTCATAGAAGGCGATAGCTTCTTCGGTGCATTCAAAGAGGATTGTGGCGATGTTGATCGCTGCAGAATCATTCGAGGTAAAGGTCTGCGCCGCAGCTTCGGCGTCATCCAGAAGTACGGAGACATCAACTCCCATCAGAGCCGCAGGCACTAACCCGAAAGCAGTGAGTGCGCTGTAACGTCCACCTACATGTGGATCAGCATTGATAGTTCTTAAGCCAAGAGCGCGGGCTTCGCTATCGAGCGGAGAACCAGGATCTGTTATAACAACCATATGGTCAGCTAGATTTAAACCAGCCGCAATAATTTGTTCGGCGAAGTATGAGCGCTGTGAAGCAGTTTCAATCGTTGAACCGGATTTAGAGCCAACGACAACCACAGTGGAAGTTAAATCAGCAGGCAGCGCGGCCGCGATCTGTGCTGGATCAGTTGAGTCGAGAACTGTTAGTTTTTTCTCATAGTGCTTGGCGATAACTTCTGGCGCAAGCGAGGATCCACCCATTCCACAGAGGATGATGTTGGTGAGATTGGTGCTGCGCGCCCATGCCGAAAGCGCGTCGAGTTCGGGGAGTAGATCACGAGAAGTAACTGGAAGGTCGATCCAATTGAGACGAATTGCAGCCTCGGCCGCAGCAGCCTCGCCCCAGAGCGAAGCCTCCTTGCGAGCGAGTTTGGGAGCACAGGTCAATAGATCTTTATAAGTTGCTGAGTCTCTATTCAAACTTGTCAGAGCTGGACCACGAAGTGCAATGGTCATCCAATAACCGCCGCCACATTTGCAAGGAGCTCGTTCCAAGCTTTCTGAAATCCGAATACGGCTGCATCTTCAAGAGCTGCAGTTATATGGTCAATATCCACGCCAGCCTCCGCCAAGGATTTGAAAATTACATGAGCGGCGGGAATTTCAGAGGTGATGGTGTCGCCTCGAACAATTCCATGTGCACGAACTTCATCAAGCGTGCCTTCTGGCATGGTGTTCACGGTGTTTGCTGCAACTAACTCAACGACATAACGAGTCGTGTTGTAGCTCTTATCTTTAACGCCCGTCGATGCCCAGAGCGGACGTTGATAGTTTGCGCCTTTTGCGGCCAGGCTCTTCCATCGTTGCGAACGAGTAGTGTTCAAAAAGGCTTCATAGGCTAAATGTGCATTTGCTATCGCCGCTGTGCCGCGAAGCTCGGAACCGGGATGATGATCATCGAGTTGCTTATCCACCTCTGTATCGATGCGACTCACGAAGAAAGAGGCGACCGAATGAATATCAGATAGTGGCAGACCGTTCCCTAGTCGACGCTCGAGACCACGGAGATAGGCATCCGAGACGGCTACATATCGTTCAACCGAGAAGATAAGTGTGACATTTATGCTGATACCGCGCGCTGTAAGTTCTTCAATCGCCGGAAGTCCTGCGATTGTGGCTGGAACCTTAATAAGAACATTGGGGCGGTTAACAATCTCGTGGAGTGCGAGTGCGCGAGCAATAGTGCCTTGCGTGTCATAGGCCAGATCTGGCTCCACCTCGATGGATACCCTTCCATCTACTCCGGAGCTCGCTTGGTAGGTATCAAGAAAGAGATCGCATGCTGCTCTAACATCATCGGTAGTCAGTCTCGTGACTATTTGAGCTATGGATGCGCCATCGGCGGAGAGCGACTTAATATCTGCAGAATATTTCTCAGATTTAGAGATCGCTGATGAGAAAATGCTCGGGTTCGTTGTTACACCGACGACATGTGAAGAGGCAATCAATTGCGCAAGTGAACCACTCTCCAGGCGCTCTCGAGATAAATCGTCGAGCCAAATAGCTAATCCCGAATTGGAGAGTTCTTGTAAAGCTGACATGTGCGTCCTATCTCTCTATCTATTCGCCCGTGCGATCGATTTCTTCGCAGCTGCTGCCACATTTTCTGCCGTGAATCCATACTCGGTGAAGAGGAATCCTGCGCTGGCCGATGCGCCGAAGTGATCTAGGCTCACAATTTCGCCGGCATCGCCCACGATTTCACGCCACCCCGTTGCCACGCCCGCTTCAACTGAGACTCTTGCACGTATAGCAGCTGGAAGAACACTCTCTCGATATGCATCCGGTTGGTTCGCAAACCATTCCAGACATGGGGCGCTAACTACTCGAGCATTAACTCCATCACTAGTTAAGAGATCTTGGGCGGCAAGAGCAACTGCAACCTCTGAGCCAGTTGCGATGATGATGACATCTGGCGCTGCCTTAGAGTCACTAATAATGTATGCGCCTTTTGTTACTCCTTCGGCGGATGCATATTTCGCTCTATCCAATACTGCAAGATTTTGTCTGGAGAGAGCGAAGCCGATTGGCGCAGGATTTTGAATCACCTGACGCCAGGCAATCGCAGTTTCATTTGCATCGGCTGGACGGATCATCGCAAAGTTAGGAATCATGCGTAAGGAGGCGATATGTTCAATCGGTTGGTGCGTTGGGCCATCTTCACCGAGACCAATTGAATCGTGAGTCCAGATAAAAGTTACCGGGATATTCATAAGGGCGGCGAGGCGCACTGAGCCTCGCATGTAATCGCTGAAGACTAAGAAGGTTCCACCGAAAGGCTTAGTCAGGCCGTGGAGTGCTATGCCGTTGAGGATCGCTCCCATTGCATGTTCACGAATACCAAAGTGAATGATGCGACCATAAGGATGAGCGCCCTTCATTTCGCTGCTCGCTGGCAGAAATGAGCCGCCACCTTCAATCAAGGTGTTATTGCTCTCGGCAAGATCCGCAGAACCACCCCAGAATTCCGGTAGAACTCCTGCAAGGGCATTGATAATTTTTCCGGAAGCGGAACGAGTTGCAATGTCTTTACCGGATTCAAATGTTGGTATGGATTTCTCCCAGCCTGCGGGAAGATCTTTGCGTTGTAGACGGGCGAGGAGATCGGCTTTATCTGGATGAGCCGCTTTCCATGTATTGAACTCCGAATCCCATGATGCGCTAAGCGCTGCACCACGTTCAGAAATTTTGCGGGCATGAGTTAAAACATCTTCACCCACTTGGAAGTTGAGTTCTGGATTTAGTCCCAGTTCTTTCTTTGTGGCAGCAACTTCATCTGCACCGATTGCAGAGCCATGAGATTTGGCGGTTCCTCGAGCATTAGGTGCTGGCCATGCGATAACAGAGTGCAGACGAATGAGGGTGGGCTTGGAACTCTCGTTCTCTGCTTGGTTCATGGCTTCTTCTAATGCCACGCGATCTACATCACCGTTGGCGAGTGTGTGGACTTCAATAACATTCCAATTGTAGGAACGATAGCGAGCAGAAACATCTTCGGTAAAGGCAACATGAGTATCGCCTTCGATAGAGATTCTATTGTCGTCGTAAATTACTTTGAGATTGCCCAGCGCTTGTGTTCCCGCGATAGAGCTCGCTTCTGAACTAATTCCCTCCTGCAAATCTCCATCGGAGGCGATTACCCAAATATTGTGATCGAAGAGGGAGGTAGTCGATTCTGGATCGAAGAGTCCCTTTTCGTAGCGGGCAGCCATCGCCATACCTACAGCGCTAGCGATTCCTGAGCCAAGTGGTCCTGTTGTTATTTCTACTCCTGTTGTATGGCCATATTCAGGATGAGCAGGTGTGAGCGAATGAGCTGTCCGAAAATTTTCGATGTCAGAGAGTTCGAGGCCATAACCTGAAAAATAGAGCTGGATATATAGAGTGAGCGAGGAGTGTCCGCAGGAGAGGACAAATCGGTCTCGTCCTATCCACTCTGGTCGCGAAGGATCATGCCGTAGAAAACGTTGAAAAAGAGTGTAAGCAACAGGAGCTAGTGACATCGCAGTTCCTGGATGGCCGTGTCCGGCTTTTTGAACCGCATCTGCCGCAAGTGCGCGAGCGATGGCAACAGCCTTATCGTCGAGAGCAGTCCAGGGGAGGGTATTAAGCGCCATGTTCTGTTCCTTTACTTTCTCTGGTGAAGTAGTTGATATTTCCCTTAAGTTTCAAATTCCAAGCTGCAGTCCATACCAGCCCTGAGCCCAGAAGGTGGAGGCCGACGATTAGTTCTGGAAGTCCCGTGAAGTACTGGATATATCCAAGTGTGCCTTGGGCGAGTGAAACAGCGAGAAAAATCTTTACAGCTTTATCAAAATCATTGTTAGTAGAAGTTGTTCGAGTGACTCTATTTACGAGAATCAATGCAATTGTTAGACAGATAAGAGCGATGACCGTGTCGGCGTGTAGCCAGGAAACCATCTGGGGATCAAAGCCAAAGCGTTTAGCTTGCTCATCTCCTGCATGTGGGCCACTGCCGGTTACCACCGTTCCCAAAGTCACGACAAGTACAGTTAGTGGAATGAGTATTTTCGCAAGAAGTTGAGATGTTGGGTGGGTAGGCGATCCCTCTTTAAGAAGTATCTTCTGCCGTAATGCGAGTGCGCCGGCAATGAGAGGCAGGCTCAATAGGAAATGACCTGCAACCGGAATTGGATTTAATTGTGTAAGTACCGTAATCCCGCCCAATATTCCTTGAGCAAAGATTCCCAAGAATTGGCCGAGTGCGAGAAGGCGAATATCTTTCTTATCAGCGCGATTCTTACTCCAACGAATTCCACCAATGAGAGCGGCGAGTGAAACAGCAACTAAAACAAAGGTGAGTAGTCGATTAGAAAATTCGATCCATGCATGTAGAGCGCCTTGTGCTTGATGAGGAACTGGCGTGTATGAACCAGGCGTGCACTCTGGCCAGGTCGGACATCCCAAGCCCGAACCAGTCAGACGGACAGCTCCGCCGGTGACGATAATTCCAACTTGCAGGGCCAACAGGGCGGTAAATATCGTCCGTTTCAACCTCACCGCGCTCATATTGGAAGCCTATCTAGGAGGTTGGCGAGCAGCGGGTATTAGTGGGATACGCCTCGTTTGATTCGCGTCTCGCAAGTGGAAAGTTGCGGGGAATTACGCAACACTACTGTTGTGAAAAAGAGCGAGCCAGACCGCACCCGCACCCAGGTGGCCCGGGCGATTTTAGAGGGCGGTCCTGCCACAGCGGCCACTCTCGCTCAAGCTCTCGCCATCACCCCCGCCGGCATTAGACGCCACCTCGATGCCCTGGTTGCTGAAGGAATTTTGATTGCTCGCGATCCCTACCAAACTCCGGCTGATCGCGGACGCGGGCGCCCGTCAAAGGTTTTCGCGATGACTGATATGGGACGAGAACAATTCGAACATTCTTATGATGATCTGGCAGTTTCAGCCCTCAAATTTATGGCCAAGCAAGGCGATAAGCGTTTAGTTCAAGAATTTGCAACTGCTCGCGCGCAAGACATTGCTCAACGCGCAGAGAAGAAAATCGGAAGTAAGAAGTCTCTGACCGAGAAGAGTAAAGCTCTCGCGCAATTCCTCACCACAGAAGGTTTCGCGGCCAATTCGCATACGCAAGGTCTTGGTGAAGAACTATGCCAGAACCATTGCCCTATCGCACATGTTGCGGCGCAATTTCCAGAGTTATGTGAAGCCGAAACTGCAGCGTTCTCCGAACTCCTCGGAACTCACGTACAACGTCTTGCCACCATCGCACACGGCGAAGGTGTCTGTACAACCTTTATACCAACAAAGAACTTCGCCAATCTCGCAACTTCCGGAAAGGGAAAATAATGAGCGATACAACAACACATCCTGAACTCGAGGGAATTGGCACGTATGAATATGGCTGGTCAGATAAGAACGATGTCAGCGCCAACAGTCGACGCGGCATTAACGAAGAAGTAGTTCGCGATATCTCGGCCAAGAAGAACGAGCCACAGTGGATGCTCGACTTGCGCCTGAAAGGTCTCTCACTATTCGAGAAGAAGCCCATGCCATCATGGGGTTCAGATCTCACTGGTATTTTCTTCGATACCATTAAATACTTCGTGCGTTCTACCGAGAAGGTAGCGCAGACCTGGGAAGACCTTCCAGATGATATTAAGAATACCTACGACCGTTTAGGAATTCCTGAAGCGGAGAAGCAACGCTTGGTATCTGGCGTCGCTGCGCAGTACGAGTCAGAAGTTGTTTATCACTCGATTCGTGAAGATTTAGAGGCACAAGGCGTTATTTTTGTTGATACTGATACTGGCTTACGCGAACATGAAGAACTTTTCAAAGAGTATTTCGGCACTGTTATTCCGGTTGGAGATAATAAGTTTGCTGCGCTCAATACCTCAGTTTGGTCCGGCGGTTCATTCATCTATGTTCCCAAGGGCGTCAAAGTGGATATCCCACTACAGGCTTATTTCCGAATTAACACCGAGAATATGGGTCAATTCGAACGTACGTTGATTATCGCTGATGAGGATTCCTACATCCACTATGTAGAAGGTTGTACTGCACCGATCTACTCTTCAGATTCACTTCACTCTGCAGTTGTAGAGATCATTGTTAAGAAGGGTGCTCGCGTTCGTTACACCACTATTCAAAACTGGTCGAACAACGTTTATAACTTGGTCACAAAGCGCGCAACCTGTGCTGAAGGTGCAACTATGGAATGGATCGATGGAAACATCGGTTCGAAGGTCACCATGAAGTATCCAGCTGTCTTTTTGATGGGACCTCACGCAAAGGGCGAAACACTTTCTATTGCTTTCGCCGGCGCCGGACAACACCAAGACACTGGTTCCAAGATGGTCCACGCAGCTCCTTACACATCCTCCACAATCATCTCTAAATCTGTTGCCCGCGGGGGAGGACGTACCTCTTACCGTGGATTAGTCCAGATTCAAGATGGTGCGCACCACTCCAAATCCACCGTTAAATGTGATGCGCTATTAGTGGACACCATCTCTCGCTCTGATACTTATCCGTATGTAGATATCCGCGAAGATGATGTTTCAATGGGCCACGAGGCAACTGTCTCCAAAGTCTCTGAAGATCAACTCTTCTATCTGATGTCTCGCGGAATGTCAGAGGATGAAGCGATGGCAATGATTGTTCGCGGCTTCATCGAGCCAATCGCCCGTGAACTTCCTATGGAATACGCACTTGAGCTCAACCGACTAATTGAACTTCAAATGGAAGGTGCAGTTGGTTAATGAGTTCTCTAACAACAAATTACCTTGCACCGTCGGGCCGGGAGGAGGCGTGGCGTTTTACGCCGCTATCTCGCCTAGGTGGTCTGCTGGATTCAGCAATCACACTTGCGGATTCCCCGTCGTTAACTGCTTTGGATCTACCCCAGGGCGTTTCCTTTTCGAAGATTGCAACCGCTCCACTCTCCCAGACAACTGATGAAGCTACTTTGCGAGTACGAGCTGCAGTGGCTCTGACATCTGAGCTATCGATCGCTTCTGGTGTTGAAGTGTCCGAGCCAATTTTCCTCAAGCGCACCGTAAAAGGTGGCGTGCCAGAAGCCTCACGACTTGTTGTATCTCTGGCACCGAATGCTCGAGCAACTGTAGTGATTGAGAATGTTGGCACCGCCGTTATTGCTGAAGAGATTGAGTTCTCACTGGGTTCCGGCTCGCACCTTCGGTTTATCTCTTCCCAAGAATGGGATGCGACAACAGTTCATCTAGGCAGTCATCATGCAATCATCGGTAAAGATGCCGAGTTTATTTCGACGGTTGTTACTGTCGGAGGATCATTAGTTCGACTGCTTCCTACCGTCGAATACTCTGGCACCGGTGGCAGCGCCGAACTCTCTGGTGTCTACTTCTCTACCAGTGGACAGCATCTTGAGCACCGCATGCATGTGGATCACAATGTTCCTAATTGCAAGAGCCGCGTTAACTACAAGGGCGCACTCGCTGGCGAGAACGCTCGTTCTGTGTGGATTGGCGATGTCTTTATTCGTGCCGCAGCCGAGGGCACGGACACCTACGAACTCAATCGCAATCTTCTTCTCAGTGATGGAGCTCGCGCAGATTCAGTGCCTAACCTTGAGATTGAGACCGGCGAAATTGTTGGAGCCGGCCACGCAAGCACCACTGGTCGCTTTGATGACGAACAACTTTTTTACTTACAATCTCGCGGAATCCCTGCTGAGATTGCACGTCGCCTGGTAATTCGTGGCTTCTTTGCAGAGATCGTATCTGGAGTAAGAATCGAATCTGTCGAAGAACGCATTATGGCTCGTATTGATGCCGAACTAGATGCGGTGGCCAACATATGACCTCACTATCTTTTGACTCACTACAACAAGGCAAACCAACTCGTATCGAAGTCGATGGCGTACCTGTATGTGTTGCGCGGATTGGCGATGAAGTCTTCGCCGTCGCTGACACTTGTTCTCATTCAGAAGCTTCGCTCTCTGAAGGTGATGTTGCCGATTTCAAGATTGAATGCTGGTTACATGGTGCCGAATTCGACCTGCGCACCGGTGAGGCGCTCTCACTTCCCGCAACAGAACCTCTTGCAACCTTTAGCGTCCAACGCGATGGAGATTCCATCACAGTAGTTAGTAAGGAATAAATATGAGCACACTCGAGATTAAGAACCTACAAGTTTCTGTCGCTACTGAAGCCGGATTTACAGAGATTCTCAAAGGCGTAGACCTGACTATCAAGTCAGGTGAGACACATGCCATCATGGGACCTAATGGGTCTGGTAAATCTACCCTCGCGTATTCGATCGCTGGACATCCTAAGTACACCATAACGGGTGGTTCAGTGACACTCGATGGCGCTGATGTTTTAGATATGACAGTTGATGAGCGCGCCCGTGCCGGGTTGTTCCTTGCCATGCAATACCCAGTAGAGGTTCCTGGCGTATCTGTCACTAACTTCCTTCGTACAGCGGCTACTGCAATTCGCGGTGAAGCTCCCAAGATTCGTACCTGGGTTGGCGAAGTTAAAGAAGCTATGTCAGAACTCAACATGGACACATCCTTCGCCGAACGCAATGTCAATGAAGGTTTCTCTGGTGGCGAGAAGAAGCGTCATGAAATTCTTCAACTTGGATTGCTTAAGCCTAAATTTGCAATTTTGGATGAGACCGATTCTGGCCTCGATGTTGACGCACTCAAGATTGTCTCTGAGGGAGTTAATCGCGTGAAGGCTTCAAGCGATCTTGGAGTAATGCTCATTACGCACTACACCCGAATCTTGCGTTACATCAAGCCAGATTTCGTACACGTATTTGCAGCAGGTCGCATTGTTGAAGAAGGCGGACCAGAACTTGCAGATAAGCTCGAAGAAAAGGGCTATGCGGAGTACGTCACTAACTAATGTTCACATCCCCTCTTAACGGCGCAGAGATTAGGAAAGATTTTCCCATCTTCTCTAAAACTATGCGCGGGGGAGGGCGGTTGGTTTATCTCGATAGCGGAGCCACGAGCCAGAAACCAAATTCTGTTTTAGATGGCGAGCGATATTTCTACGAGAATCACAATGCAGCGGTTCACCGCGGTTCTCACCTGCTCGCAGAAGAAGCGAATGAGGCCTACGAAGGTGCTCGTGCGATAGTTGCTCATTTCCTCGGTGCAAATCTCGATGAAATTATCTTCACGAAGTCGGCAACCGAGGGTTTGAACTTACTTGCCTACTCCTTCGGAAACTCTGCATCAACCTCACGTTTTGCCCTAAATCCAGGAGATCGCATCGTGCTCTCCGAGATGGAACACCACGCAAATCTGATCCCTTGGCAGCAACTTGCAAAGCGATGCGGCGCCGAGATTGTCTGGTTCCCAGTTGATCCTGATGGACGATTAGATCTTTCAGCTATGAACGACATCATCAGCGAGAGAACAAAAATTGTTGCACTTACTCATCAATCAAATGTGCTTGGAACGATTAACCCACTCGACCAACTCATCTCTCGTACCCATGAAGTCGGTGCTGTTTTTGTACTTGATGCCTGTCAGTCAGCGCCACATTTTGCAATCGACGTTAAGAGTCTCGGGCCAGACTTCCTAGTCTTTTCTGGGCATAAAGCTCTTGGCCCCACCGGTATCGGAGTTTTATGGGGGAGAGCCGAACTCTTAGAAGAGATGGAGCCATTTCTTACAGGCGGTTCGATGATCGAAAGCGTCACCATGACGGATGCAACTTGGGCATCGGCCCCACGTAAATTTGAAGCGGGCGTTCCTAATATGGCTGGCGCGGTCGGTCTAGGTATAGCTCTTCAATATTTATTGAATGTCGGCATGAATAATGTCGAGGCACACGAACACGCCCTCACTCAATATGCGCTGACTAAATTTGCAGATTTAGAACGCGTCCGCATTATCGGACCAACAGATACAAAAATGCGTGGCTCAGTTCTCTCTTTTGAAATTGACGGGGTTCATCCACATGATGCTGGTCAAGTCTTAGATCAACACGGTATTGCGGTACGCACCGGACATCATTGCGCATGGCCGCTGATGCGCAAGCTCGGCATCGTTGGCACAACCCGCGCCTCTTTTTATATCTATAACGATGAGAAAGATGTCGATGCCCTCATTGATGGAATTCTCGCAACTCAGAAATACTTCAAGGTATAGCCATGGAACTCGATTCGCTCTATCAAGAGGTCATCCTTGATCATTATCGCAAGCCTGCCCATAAGGCCCTTCAACCTAATCCGACTAAACAAGTCCATCACATCAATCCCTCTTGCGGCGATGAAGTAACCCTCAACTTGCATATGGATGGTCAAAAGATTGTTGACGTCTCTTGGGACGGCGTGGGATGCTCCATCTCTCAAGCAAGCACATCCATCATGACCGATCTTATGATCGGTAAAGATGTTGACTCTGCGATGAAGGTACTTAATGAATTTACCGAGTTAATGCAGAGTAAGGGATCGCTCAAGGGCGATGAAGAAATCTTGGACGATGCAGTTGCTCTCGCAGGTGTATCCAAGTTCCCTGCTCGTATAAAGTGCGCCCTGTTGGGGTGGATGGCTTTTAAGGATGCAGTATCTCAATCGCAATCAGGCAATTAACGGAGGAACCATGGCAGAGACAACACTGGATGACATCACCGAAGCGCTTAAAGATGTGATTGATCCCGAGCTCGGAATCAACGTTGTTGATCTAGGTCTGGTCTATGACCTTCGGTTAGATGATGGAATCGCGACACTTGATATGACACTCACATCTGCTGCATGCCCACTGCAGGATGTAATTGAGGATCAAGCTCGTTCTGTCTTGGCTGATATAACTTCAGATGTGAAAATCAACTGGGTCTGGATGCCACCTTGGGGCCCAAACAAGATCTCTGATGATGGTCGTGAACAACTGCGCGCAATCGGTTTCACCGTATAACTCTCTGCCTTAAGCGTTAGGCTCAAGCCATGTCCATGCACGCAACATTTATGGCAATGCGCTCGATGACTGCCGATCAATCGGTAAAGAATCAGAAGCTCAAAGCCGGTACTTTTAAGCGGATTCTGGGTTTTGCTAAGCCTTACAAATCCCAACTTTCGGTCTTTCTTGTTGCAGTAATTGCAGATTCGCTATTGGTGATTGCCTCACCACTTCTCCTTCGTCGATTAGTTGACGAGGGTGTAATCCCGGGCAATCGCGGACTGGTTACATCTCTTGCGGCAATAGTTGCCGTTCTAGCGCTGGCTGATGCAGCCGTAAGTTTGGTTACTCGATTTCTTTCCAGCCAAATTGGTGAAGGAATTATCTACGAGCTTCGAACCAGGGTCTTTGCTCATGTGCAGAGCCAATCCATCGCCTTCTTTACCCGTACCCAGACTGGCGCACTTATCTCTCGAATCAACTCCGATGTCATAGGCGCGCAACAAGCTTTTACATCCACTCTCTCGGGAGTAGTAAGCAATGTCCTTACCCTGATCTTGGTTATCGGTGCCATGTTGATTCTCTCCTGGCAAATCACATTGGTATCTCTGCTTTTGCTCCCGCTCTTTGTGATTCCCACAAAGTGGCTGGGCCGCAAGTTGCAGGAGTACACGCGTCAGTCATTTCAGTTAAATGCAGATATGTCTTCGACAATGACTGAACGTTTCAACGTCTCGGGAGCCCTTCTTGTCTCGCTGTATGGTGATAAATCATCTGAATCCAATCTCTTCACCAGCCGTGCCAGGCGGGTGGCCGATATCGGCATAAAGATTGCGGTACTCAATCGCACCTTCTTTATTGCCTTCACCACTTTGGCAGCAGTCGCGACCGCTATCGCCTATGGAATTGGTGGCCACTTAGCTATCTCCAAAACAATTACCATCGGCACGCTGCTCGCCATCACAACTTTACTTGCGCGACTGTACGGTCCATTAACTGCACTTTCCAATGTACGAGTAGATGTAATGACTGCTCTTGTCTCTTTCGAACGAGTCTTTGAAGTATTGGATCTCGAACCGATGGTGCAAGATCCAGAAAATCCTAAGGTTATCCCTGCTGGGATGCCTTCAATCACTTTTACTGATGTGCATTTCTCATATCCGAAAGCGGAAGATATCTCGCTTGCATCTCTTGAAGTCGCTGCAAAGCCTGAAGTTGTTCAAAGTGGTGAAGTTTTACGGGGCCTTAATTTAGAGATAGCGCCTGGAACGTTAACCGCAATTGTCGGACCGTCCGGCGCCGGTAAGAGCACCATCTCTGGATTGATTCCACGCCTTTATGATGTTACGGGTGGTTCGATATCTATCAATGGCCTTGATATTCGTGACAGTAAAGTCTCCGAACTGCGATCAAGAATCGGAGTAGTCACACAAGATTCACATATGTTCCATGACTCCATCGAGGTAAATCTTCGGTATGCAAAGGAAGATGTGACTGAGATTGAGATGTGGGCTGCTTGTGATGCGGCGCAGATTGGTGATTTCATTCGAACACTTCCTAATGGCTTTGCAACTGTGGTGGGTGAACGCGGACACAGACTTTCTGGTGGCGAGAAGCAGCGTCTGGCCATTGCGCGACTTCTACTCAAAGCCCCAGATATTGTGATTTTAGATGAAGCAACAGCTCACCTCGATTCAGAGAACGAGGCGCTCGTTCAAGAAGCGCTAAAAGTTGCACTAAAAGGTCGCACAAGTATCGTAATTGCACACCGACTTTCCACGATTGTCCATGCTGACCAGATTATCGTTCTCGCAGATGGCGAGATTGTTGAGCGCGGAACACATGAAGAACTAGTGGCAAAAGGAAAGCTTTATTTCGAGTTATACCAACGGCAGTCGTTGGGTTTCGCGGAATAAGAGCGCTCTACCCAGAAGGATTAAGGTGGCAAAGGCGAGCCACTGGATTGCATATGCATAATGCGGACCGTTGGATAGATCTGGCAATTCAATCGGCGTCAGGGGAGCATTCTTTGGATTCTCGCTGTCCAGCAAATCCAAGTAAAAATTGAAATCAGATTCCTTGTATTGGCTAGCGCGTGCAATCGCCGCGGAATTATTCTGTGGCAATGCGAAGAATGATCCTTGTAATTGTCTACTCAAATCCTCGGAGCGAATTCTTCCCAATA
>CAEZYL010000008.1_pt1 | contig 25865 bp, 25 predicted proteins | sample 7265501 | NCBI WGS metagenome assembly CAEZYL01 (sample SAMEA6813933, study PRJEB35770) | freshwater metagenome | biome: Freshwater; feature: Freshwater reservoir; material: water | place: Czech Republic | collected 2017-04-14 | depth 30m m
ATGGCCGCGCGTGGGATCGAAGTGCATGTCTTTCCGATTACCGCGACTATCGACCAACTCTCCTCGATTAATCCAGATGGAATATTCCTCTCGAATGGTCCGGGTGATCCGGCCACTATGACAGAGGTAATTTCTACGGTGCGCCATTTTCTCTCGGAGAAGATCCCGGTATTTGGAATCTGTTTTGGCCATCAGATAATCGGTCGGGCCCTGGGTTTTGAAACATACAAGCTTCCCTTCGGACACCGCGGAATTAATCAACCAGTAATGAATTTGGCTACCTCCAAAGTTGAGATCACTGCTCATAATCACGGCTTTGCGGTTGCGGCTCCGATCGAAGGCAATTTTTCCACCGTCTTTGGTGCTGGGTTTGTTAGTCATATCTGTCTCAACGATGGAGTAGTTGAAGGATTAGAACTACTTGAAACACCTTGCTTCTCAGTCCAATATCACCCTGAAGCGGCAGCCGGTCCGCATGATGCAAATTATCTCTTTGATCACTTTGTGGATTTGATGCAGGCGGTGAAGAGCAATGCCTAAGGATTCATCCATTAAGAGTGTTCTCGTCATTGGAAGTGGTCCGATAGTTATCGGTCAGGCTTGCGAGTTCGATTATTCAGGTACACAGGCATGCCGCGTTCTTCGTGATGAAGGCATCCGGGTAATTTTGATTAACTCCAATCCGGCGACTATCATGACCGATCCAGAATTCGCGGATGCGACTTATATTGAACCAATCACCCCAGAGGTAATTGAAAGCATCATCCGCAAAGAGAAACCGGATGCAATTCTGGCAACACTTGGCGGTCAGACCGCTCTCAACGCAGCTATGAGTCTGTATGAACGTGGCAGCTTGGAGAAATTGGGTGTTCGACTCATTGGCGCAGATATCCCAGCCATTAAGCGCGGTGAAGACCGTGAAGTATTTAAAACTATCGTTGAGAAAGTAGGTGGAGATTCTGCCAAATCTCGCATCGCTCACACCATGGAAGAGTGTTTATCTGCCGCGATTGAGCTTAACTATCCGGTCGTTGTCAGACCTTCGTTCACCATGGGCGGATTAGGCTCTGGCATTGCTTACGATCAAGCAGAACTCGAATTAATAGCCGGTGCAGGTTTACGCCATAGCCCAACCACAGAAGTTCTTCTTGAGGAATCAATAATTGGTTGGAAAGAGTACGAACTAGAAGTTATGCGCGATCATAGGGATAACGTAGTCATTGTCTGTAGCATCGAAAATATCGACCCGATGGGTGTCCATACCGGAGATTCGATCACTATTGCACCAGCGATGACGCTCACTGATGTTGAGTATCAAAAGTTACGCGATCTCTCCATCGATATTATTCGTGAGGTAGGAGTTGCCAGCGGAGGCTGCAATATTCAATTTGCAGTCAATCCGGCTGATGGCCGAATAATTGTGATTGAGATGAACCCTAGAGTTTCTCGTTCGTCAGCTCTTGCATCTAAAGCAACCGGTTTTCCGATTGCTAAATTCGCGACCAAGCTAGCTATTGGTTATACCTTAGATGAGATTAAGAATGACATTACGCGGTCAACTCCGGCCTCTTTTGAACCCACCTTGGATTACATTGTCGTGAAAGTTCCGCGTTTTGCCTTTGAGAAATTTCCTGAGGCAGACGATCGTCTTACGACGACGATGAAGAGCGTCGGCGAAGCAATGGCGATTGGCAGAAGTTTTCCAGAGGCCCTGCAAAAGGCACTTCGTTCGGTTGAAAAAAAGGGAACATCATTCTCTTGGAGCGCTAGCGGTCAAGACTTAGCTACCTTGATGCGCGAAATGCGAGTGCCCCGAGAATTCCGACTACAGCAAGTTCAGCGGGCACTCTTTCTTGGGGCGAGCATCGAAGAAGTATTTGCGGCGACCAAGATAGATCCTTGGTTTCTCAGTCAGATTGATGAAATCAATTCAGTTGCACGAGATATTATTGATGCCCAAGAACTGAATGAGAATAATTTGTTGCGCGCCAAACGAGCTGGATTTTCCGATCAACAGATAGCCGACATTCTTGAAAAACCGGTGGCTGAAATATCTGCAACCAGAGTTCGACTAAATATTCGTCCGGTCTTCAAGACGGTCGATACCTGCGCGGCTGAGTTTGAGGCCTACACCCCCTACCACTATTCGAGTTATGACTTAGAGAGCGAAGTTGAACCTCGCACAAAACCGGCGATTATTATTCTCGGTAGTGGTCCGAATCGAATCGGACAAGGCGTGGAGTTTGACTACTCGTGCGTTCACGCATCTTTTGCGCTTCGCGACGCTGGTTTTGAAACGATCATGATTAACTGCAATCCCGAGACGGTCTCTACCGATTACGACACCTCAGATCGTCTCTATTTTGAACCACTCACTCTCGAGGATGTACTTGAAGTTATTCATGCGGAAGCCCAAGCCGGTCCTATCGTTGGTGTTATCGCCCAGCTTGGGGGACAGACGCCCCTGGGACTTGCTCGCGGTTTGATGGATGCCGGCATCACAATTTTGGGAACCTCGCCCGATGCGATTGATTTAGCAGAAGAGCGTGGAGCATTTGGTGAAATTTTACGAGTGAACTCGTTACTGGCTCCTGAATTTGGAATGGCTAACTCGTATTCGGAGGCGCTGGATATTGCCCACAGAATCGGTTATCCGGTGCTCGTCCGTCCATCTTTCGTACTTGGTGGGCGAGGAATGGAGATTGTCTACGACGATCAGTCGCTAGAAGGATTCATAACTAAAGCAACTGAAATCACTCCGAATCATCCAGTTTTGATCGACCGCTTTCTCGACGATGCAATTGAAATTGATGTTGATGCGCTCTTTGATGGGCAAGAGTTATATCTCGCTGGCTTGATGGAGCACATTGAAGAGGCTGGCATTCACTCGGGAGATAGCGCGTGCGTACTCCCAAGTTACTCCATCTCCACCTTTATGAAAGAGAAAGTTCGAGCTGCTACCGAGAAGATCGCTCGTGGGGTTAATGTGCTCGGATTGATTAATATTCAATTTGCGATTACCAATAACGGACTGGTCAATGAAGAGTTGTATGTAATTGAAGCCAATCCGCGCGCCTCTCGGACCGTGCCTTTCGTCAGCAAAGCAACGGGCGTGCCCTTAGCAAAGGCTGCCGCTCTGATAGCGGCCGGTAATACGATTTCCCAATTGCGCGCCTCGGGCTTGATGCCTGCTGTAGGCGATGGTGTTACTCATGGAATTTCGGTCAAGGAAGCAGTACTACCGTGGAACCGATTCCGCCGAGTAGATGGAACCGGTGTGGATTCCGTTCTCGGGCCAGAGATGCGCTCCACAGGTGAAGTCATGGGAATCGCGGCAACGTTCGGCGAGGCGTATGCCAAGAGTCAGAGCGCAGCTTTCGGAGCGCTTCCTAAATCGGGAAATATTTTCCTCTCACTTTCAGAGCGTGACAAGAGCGCTTCAATCGATTCGGCGCGCACGCTAGTGAATTTAGGTTTCACTCTGGTGACCACTCAGGGCACTCATGATTTTCTTGAAAGAGAAGGAATTAGCTCGCGGCTAGCGCGCAAGCATTCAGAGGGACGCGGTGCCGATGGCAGCCTTACCTGCGTAGATATGATCAATGCGGGGGAGATCAATCTCGTCATCAATACGCCACTTGGTCGTGGATCGCGTCAGGATGGTTGGTTGATTCGCACTGCTGCAGTCACGAGGTCTGTTCCATGCATAACAACTATCGCCGGTTTTAAGGCTGCAGTTGCTGGTATCGCTGAACTCAACGGTAAGCCATTTAGTATCGGGTCCATTCAAGAATGGTTGGCCACATATGAGTAGCATCAATAAAGCTGCTTCAAATATTCTTGCTGAAATTACGAGCAATAGACGGGCCGGGGCTTACCACCATATTGCACTCAGCGTAGGAGAGATGGCAGCGCATGTTCGTCCCGGAAATTTCGTAGCTATTTCAGTGGGCGGCGAGGGTAGCTCGATGGTTCTTCGTCGTGCATTTGCAATCTATCGCAGTGTTGATTTAGGAAATGGTCAAGGCCAAATTGAATTAGTTGTGGCACCACATGGAGCTGGCTCTAATTGGGTTTCTTCGCAAATAGTCGGAAGTAAATTGAATATTATCGGTCCATTAGGAACGGCATTCGGTATACCTACAGAGCCAGTGCGGGCACTTCTTGTGGGCGGCGGATACGGTAGCGCGCCACTCTTCGGACTCTCTGAGGTGTTGAAATCTCGCGGTTGTCGAGTTGATATGGTTCTCGGCGCTAGCACCGCAATGAAGATTTACGCGCCACTTGAAGGAAAGCGTTCGGTCAATGCTCTTACTATTACAACTGAGGATGGATCAACTGGCACTCAAGGACGAGTCAGTGATGTAATCCCTGACATCATCGATGCAAACAACATTGACATCATTTACTCATGCGGTCCAATGGGAATGCTCCAAGCCATTACCGAGATTGCGCGTGAAAAAGGCGTCGTCCACCAGTGTGCAGTTGAAGAAGCTATGGCGTGCGGAATTGGAGTCTGCATGACATGCGTTCTCCCAGTTCGTGGCGCCGATGGCACGATTCGAATGTTGCGTTCATGTATTGATGGGCCAGTTATGGATGGCGAGAGCGTCCTCTGGGAGAGCAAGCGAATGATTCCCGAAGGAACTTGGGGCTCATGAGTACCTTCGACTTTACGACTCAGCTTGGTTCTGCCAGATTCAATAATCCAATCTTCACCGCATCTGGGTGTGCTGGATCAGGCAAGGAGTTATCGCAGTTTTTCGCATTAGAAAATCTGGGTGCCGTAGTTACCAAGTCCATAATGCTCAAGCCTCGTTCAGGTCGGGCAACACCACGAATGGCTGAAACACCAAGTGGAATGCTCAATTCCATCGGACTGCAAGGTCCAGGCATAGATATCTTCTTGGAGAACGATATTCCGTGGCTCGTTAATCAAGGGGCTACCATCGTCGTCAGCATCGCGGGCGAGAGCGTCGAGGATTATGCAATTTTGGCACGCAGACTTCGCGCCGTTCCAGGAATCAGCGCGCTAGAGGTCAACATCTCTTGTCCGAATGTTGAGAATCGCGGCCAAGTATTCGCATGCGACCCAGTAACTGCGAGAGCTGCAGTTGAAGCAGTGCGCAGAAATATTGGTGGGGAGCTTCCTATCATTGCAAAACTTTCACCTGATGTTACTGATATTGCAAGCATCGCAGAAGAAGTAGTTGCCGCCGGCGCTGATGGACTTGCCTTGATCAATACCGTCCTTGGAATGGTCATCGACACCAACACCATGCGCCCTAAACTCGCTGGAAAAACGGGTGGTTTATCTGGCCCCGCAATTCGACCAGTTGCCGTTCGTGCGATTTACCAAGTACATGCCCGACTGCCACACGTCAGTATTTTAGGAATGGGTGGAGTAACTAGCGGTCGCGATGCGCTCGAACTAATTTTGGCTGGTGCATCTGCGGTCTCAATTGGTACTGCGACATTCGGTAACCCATTTGCAGCAATGACCGTGCGCTCCGAACTTGAAGAGCTGCTTATTGCAAAAGGATTCTCATCTGTGAAGCAGGCTGTTGGTTATGCTCACCGAGCGGAAGGATAACTATGTCCAGTGCCATTGATAGCCCGATTATTTTGGCAGTTGATACCAAAGATATCGCGACGGCCAGAGCTTGGATTGATTGCACGCGAGAATCAATCTCCACTTATAAGATTGGTCTAGAATTCTTTCTCACACATGGTGCAGCGGGATTAGCGCAGTTGCGAGATGGTCGAGATTTCGATCTCTTCTTAGATTTGAAAATCCACGACATTCCCAACACGGTGGCTGGAGCAGTTCAATCCGTGTCACATATCCGGCCCAGATTTTTGACGGTGCATGCAAGTGGCGGCTCAGCAATGATTAGGGCAGCAGCAGAAGTTAATCCGGAGATCTCCATCACTGCAGTAACGATTCTCACCTCACTCTCCGAAGAAGATGTCACTGAGATTGGTTACGCGCATAATGCTGAAGTTAGTGCGCTATCCCTAGCTCGAATGTCTGCCGCATCTGGGGCAAGATCGATTGTCTCTTCACCCTTTGAGGTAGCAAAGATTAGAGAGCAAGTGGGATCGTCTATCACTCTTATTACCCCAGGTGTTCGTCCGTTAGGTAGCGAGAAGGGTGACCAATCACGTGTAATGACGCCACCAGAAGCCATGGCGGCCGGTGCGAATTATCTTGTCATCGGGCGACCAATCACTGGTGAATGGAAGAACTCTCCTGATGCGATGAGCAAGGCGGCTGCTTCAATACTAGATTCGCTCAACTAGATTACGAACGTGCCGAAACTTCCACCTCCGAAATTAAGCCCCGAAGAACGCGCGCGCGCGAGCGCTGCCGGAGTTATAGCTAGACGCGAGCGCAGCCTCATTAAAGAGCAAATTAGTCAGGGTTCGATCAGTATCTTTGAAGCTGTAAATGATCCTCGTGAGTCGATTCAGCGAATGCGAGTTGTCGAATTGTTGACCGCAGTGCCGGGTATCGGGCTCAAACGGGCAACGCTTTTGATGGAGCGGATTTCTATCTCACCATCCCGTAGAATTGCCGGTCTAGGCGATAAACAGTTGCAAGCACTTCGAAGAGAGCTATCAGTGAACAAGAGCGAGTTGAATGCAGGTGCGCTGCTTGTTATGTCTGGACCTGGGGGAGTAGGTAAGAGCACTATTACTTCACTGCTGCGAGATCACCCAAGTTTCTGGATTAGTATCTCTGCAACAACTCGAGCGCCGCGCGAGAACGAACGTCATGGCCACGATTATTTCTTTCTTGATGATCAAAAGTTTGACTCCATGATTCAAGGAAATGAATTTTTAGAATGGGCAGAGTTTGCCGGTGCTAGATATGGAACACCACGAGAACCGGTTCAACAGTGGCGTAACCTCGGTAAGCACGTTCTATTGGAGATTGAGATTGCTGGTGCGCGCCAGGTCCGCGCTGCTGATCCGCAAGCTTTGTTGGTCTTTATCGCTCCGCCTTCGTGGGAGGAGCTAGTTGCTCGCCTGACCTCTCGTGGTACAGATTCAGCTGAGAGACGAGCGGCGCGGCTAGCCCTGGCGCAAGAGGAGATGGCCGCCTCGGTTGAATTTGACCATATTCTCATAAATTCACAGGTCGAAGAGGTGGCCGCTCAACTGCTATCCTTGGCGACTGCACATCGTGTGGAGTAGCCGTTATTTTGCTTCAACCCCGTTTTAGGAATCACTAACGAAAGAGAGCCTCTCAATGTCTTCAGGAACTTCAATGGACGGAATCACTAATCCACCGATTGACGGTTTACTCGATGCAGCTGGTTCTAAGTACAGCCTCGTTCTCTATGCTGCAAAGCGCGCTCGTCAGATCAATGCATACTATTCCCAGATCGGTGAAGGTCTCCTTGAATATGTAGGACCGCTGGTCGACACATATGTGCATGAGAAGCCACTCTCTATCGCACTTCGTGAAATTAACGAAGGCCTGCTCACTATCGAAAACTTGGAGCCAGTAGCTCCAGAAGTCTCCGCTTAATACCTCTTTAGGTACACCCACTCATGCCACCTCGCGGCCGAGAACTAATTCTCGGGGTTGGTGGTGGAATCGCTGCTTACAAATCGGCTGATCTATTGCGACGCCTGCAAGACCATGGCTTTTTGATCACTGTAGTCCCTACTCGCGCTAGTTTGAATTTCGTAGGCAAGGCAACCTGGGAGGCGCTCTCGGGGCGAGAGGTGCATGAAGACCTCTGGAAAAATGTTTCTAGCGTCCCTCATATCTCACTTGCTCGAAGCGCGGATGCAATAGTTATTGCTCCAGCAACCGCTGACTTAATTGCAAAGATTGCAACAGGTCGCGCTGATGATTTGTTAACAAATATTGTGAGTGCTTCGGCCTCGCCCATCATCCTGGTTCCAGCGATGCACCCTGAGATGTGGCTCAATCCGGCAACTATCGAAAATGTGAAAATTCTGCGGAGTCGAGGCTTGCTAGTTATTGACCCAGATGAGGGAAGACTTACCGGAGCAGATTCGGGTCCAGGTCGCTTTCCCACCTCTGAGCGAATAGTCCACGAGGTTGAAGATTTCTTAGGTTCTAAGGCAGATCTCCAGGGCGTCACAGTCTTGGTGAGCGCTGGTGGAACTCGCGAACCAATCGATGCGGTTCGCTATCTTGGGAATTTATCCTCCGGAAAACAAGGTTATGCACTTGCATATGCTGCAGCAAAGCGAGGAGCAAGAGTTCTCCTTGTTGCAGCGAATTGTGAACAACCTGACATTGAAGGCGTCACCACGATTCACGTCAAAACCGCAGCTGAGATGTTGGAGGCGCTCTCCGCAAATTTTGCTTCAGCTCAAGTACTAATCATGAGCGCGGCAGTTGCGGATTTTCGACCTTCTATTTCATCCGACCAGAAGATCGATAAGTCCGAGCTAGCTTCGCTCACGTTGATTGAGAATCCTGACATCCTCAAGACACTGACTGCTCGCCGATTGCAAGGCCAGGTAATTATTGGTTTCGCCGCACAAACCGGTGAAGGCGGGAGCGAGAAAGCTATGGCTAAGTTGAAGGCAAAAGGCCTCGATGCGATCTATGTCAATGATGTTTCTGGCGGCGCAATCTTTGGCGAAGAGCTGACTAACGGCTCTATCCTCGACTCGGACGGTACTATTTCCACTGTTGCAACAACCAGCAAGGACTCACTCGCACATCTTCTGTTAGATGTTGCCCGGAATAAGTTAGGTTAAATCCATGACAAAGCGCCTCTTCACCTCTGAATCTGTTACCGAAGGCCATCCAGACAAGATGGCTGATCAAATTTCAGATGCGATCCTGGATGATTTACTTCGTCAAGATGCCAAGAGTCGCGTCGCAGTTGAAACTATGATTACAACTGGCCAAGTACATGTTGCTGGTGAAGTAACAACTGATGCGTATGCAGATGTAATGACGATTGTGCGCGACACTGTTGTAGCCATTGGATATGACTCATCTGATAAGGGTTTCGATGGAAATTCTTGTGGAATCTCAGTCTCGATTGGTGCTCAGTCCCAAGATATCGCCCAAGGCGTGGATAGTGCTTTTGAAAAGCGGGTCTCGGCTTCAGCAGATCCACTCGACCTTCAAGGAGCTGGCGATCAGGGTCTGATGTTTGGATATGCATGTGATGACACCCCAGAGTTGATGCCACTTCCTATCCATCTTGCCCACCAACTCTCACTCAAACTTTCGCAGATTCGTAAAGCAGGCGCGGTTGGGTATTTGCGTCCAGATGGCAAGACTCAAGTGACCATCGAATACGACGGCGACAAGGCAGTGGCACTCAATACTGTCGTAATCTCTACTCAACATTCGCCTGATGTTGACCTTGAGAAGGTGCTTGCGCCGGATCTCAAGCGTTTAGTTATTGATCCCATCATTAAGGATCTCAAAATCGATACCTCGGATGTTCGCATTCTCATCAACCCAACTGGCCGATTTGTTGTAGGCGGACCAATGGGCGACGCTGGATTGACTGGTCGCAAAATTATCGTAGACACCTACGGTGGTATGGCTCGCCATGGTGGTGGCGCATTCTCTGGAAAAGATCCTTCAAAGGTAGATCGTTCGGCGGCCTATGCGATGCGTTGGATTGCAAAGAATGTCATCGCCGCCGGCCTAGCAACCCGATGCGAGGTCCAAGTCGCCTATGCAATCGGTAAGGCTCATCCAGTTGGTCTCTTCGTCGAAACATTCGGAACCGAGAAAGTTCCAGTGCAGCAAATCACCGATGCGATCTCATCTGTCTTTGATCTACGCCCGGCAGCGATCATCCGTGACCTCAATCTTTTACGTCCTATCTACTCCAAGACTGCGAGTTACGGCCACTTTGGTCGCGAACTGCCAGAGTTCTCTTGGGAGAAGAGCGATCGCGCCGCTGCTCTCAAATCCGCAGTTAAGGGTTAATTTCCTTCACTTCAGGTTCTCTACTTATGGGCGATAAAGGTTCACTCAAGCTCAAAGTTCAAAAAGCTCCTGCCGAAAAGAGTTCAGAGCGTGCCAGCGATCGAGCCTTGCTCAAGGTTTTAGTAGACACTGGAGTCTTTCATCTCGACCAGGCGTATGACTATCTACTCCCGGCCCAATTCGGAGATTCGGTAGAAGTTGGAACGATGGTGAAGGTTCCGTTTGGAAATAGAACTTGTACTGGTCTAGTCATAGAACGAAGTTCCAACGAAGTCTCCGCAGGAACAAAATTTATCGACTCTGCAATTACATCAATTCCGGTTCTCGATCACTCAACTATCGCGCTTCTCCAACGAACAGCACATCGCTACGCATGTGATATTTGGGAACTTATTCCAGATGCCGTTCCGGGACGCGTGGCAGGCATGGAACGCCTCTTTCATTCGGTAACACCACCAATTGCGCCAAATCTTCCAGGCAAACGCTCTCACTCGTTAAAGATTCTCGAGCCGGGCACTTCATATATAGAACAAATCCGTGATGCAGTTCTAAGTCGAGGTCATAATGGGCAAGTTCTTGTTGTAGTACCGGATGAGAAAGACCTTTCACTTCTTCTCACTTCGTTAGCGCAGCGAGTAGATGAGGAGATTCTTCTCGTATCGAGTGCACTGGAACGCTCGGAGCGCTATCGAAATCATCTCCGAGCTCTGTATCGCAAGCCTGCGATCGTCATCGGCACTCGCAATGCAATCTTTACGCCATTACTTCCCGGTTCGACCATCATTGTTTTTCAAGATGGCGAAGAGAGTCTGGTAAGCCGAAGATCGCCCGAATGGAGCGTCCGAGATATTGCGCTTCTACGAGCCGCAGACTTCGATCTGACCTTTCTTTCGTTCACACCGACTTTGGAGATTGCCCGACTAGTAGAAACCGGTTGGCTATCTTTGCAGGCATCAACCATTAAACAACTGAGCCTTGCCTTTGATGAAAGTAAAACCTCATCGGATGCCGTAATTTCAAACGGACTTAAGTCAGGCAGTGTTCTTGTGACTGTTGCCGCGCCGGGTTATGTCAATTCGTTCTCCTGCCAGAAATGTCGCAACCACGCACTATGCATCTGCGGTGGCCGGTTAATGATTGATCGTTCAAAAGGTTATGTATGTTCGTTGTGCGATGCCATCAGTTCAGCGTGGGCTTGCAATTTTTGTGGTCAATCTTCACCACGCGCTTTATCTCGGGGTAGTTCTCGGATCGGGGAGGAGCTCGGTCGGGCACATCCCGGGATTAGCATTATTACAAGTTCAGGTAAGAAGCGAGTGGATCTCTTGCCGAATGGCAAACACTTAGTTGTCGCAACCAACGGCGCTGAACCGATCGGCGAATATGCAGCAGTAGTTCTCCTGGGTGGAGATTCTCTATTCAATCGTATTGGTTTACATGCAGAAGAGAGTGCCAGGCGAAGTTGGTTTACTGCACTATCCTTAATGACAATTGGGGGAGAGGGATTTGTCTCGCTTCCCAGCGCGCATCCCATCTCTCAATCTCTACTCAAATGGTCGCTCTATCCTCAGATTGACTTAGAGATTAAGGAACGAGCTGCCGCTGATCTGCCACCGTACTCTCGTATTCTTACGATTGAGGGTAAGAAAAGTGAGATTTCCCAACTTCGAATAGTTCTAGAAGAGGTAGAGATCTTCGAACGAGTCAGCGCGTTGGACCTAGATGGTGAGATCACCAAACTAATTCTTCGAGTACCCATCGATAAATCTGAAGCTCTCTCTGAATTTGTTAGAGACTTTAAGCGGGTACGTTCCTTAAAATCCTTGCCGCCTCTCCGAATACGCCTCGATCCATATGAGATTTAGTGAATATTGAGAATTAGCGTCGGCTTTACTCGTATAGAATATGCACGTGCCTGTTCAAGAAATTCGACTCTTTGGTGATCCCGTCCTCACTACTAAGGCGCAACCTGTCACAACATTCGACAAGGAATTGCGAAATCTGGTACGAGATTTAACCGAAACTATGCACGACGCTCCTGGAGCGGGACTTGCAGCTCCTCAAATTGGCGTCTCGCTTCGCGTCTTTGTTTGGGACTGTGATGACAATGAAGGCCATTTGATAAATCCAACCTTGGACCTTAGCGATGAGATGCAAGATGGCGGTGAAGGATGTCTGAGCTTTCCCGGCATGAACTATGAGACACCGCGTTCCATGCGTGCGATTGCCAAAGGATTCAATATGCACGGCGAGCCAATAGTCATTGACGGAACAGAGCTACTCGCTCGTTGCTTGCAACACGAAACAGACCATCTAGATGGTGTGCTCTTTATTGACCGATTGGTTTCGGAAGAGCGAAAGCGAGCCATGAAAGAGATCCGGGAGTCCGAATGGTTTGGACTCGCTGATGAGTTAGGAAATGCACCAACCATCAAAGTTAGCCCACATACAACCTTTGGTTTAGGACTCTAATTCGTGCAACTTTCAATAGCATCATCCTCGCTAGTCTCCATTCCTGTTATTGAAGCAATCATGGCCTCCGAACACACCATTGGTTCCATTATTACTAACCCCGACAAAGAGACTGGTCGCGGTCAGAAGGTTGTACCTAATGAATTAGCGGCTTGGGCAGAGTCAAAGGGATTGAATGTTGCCAAACCAGCAGACACTTCTGAACTTAATCGTCATCTACTCGATGCGCAGCCCCAACTCATTGTTACGGTCGCTTACGGGCGTTTGATACCGGTAGAGCTATTGCATGGACCTCGATTTGGTTGGATCAATCTACATTTCTCATTACTTCCGGCCTACCGTGGCGCAGCTCCCGTTCAATGGGCTCTTCTTAATGGCGATTCACGAACAGGCTTTACTATATTTAAGTTGGATAAGGGGATGGATACTGGCCCTTACTACATTCAAGAAGAGTTAGATATTTCACCGACCGACACAACGCAAACCCTGTTAAAAAAGCTCGGAGAGCGAGGGGCGTTATCGATTATCGAACTACTTTCAGTTATAGGCAAGACGAGAACCACTCCTCAGCCGACTGCAGGAATTTCGCTAGCTCCAAAAATTTCGAAGGAGATGGGCCACATTGATTGGAGCAAGTCGGCAGATGAAATTCTGCGTACTTCGCGAGCCTTACAAGAGCGCCCCGGCATCTATACCTATCACCAGGGCAACAAGATTTCACTCTTCGGTTTATCAGAGAGCCTCCTGCCCAACTCACTCTCGGCAATAGGTTCTATCGAGTCGTGCGCGCAGGGTCTTCTCGTGCGCTGCTCCGATAGCGTTCTATTGATTGACGAAGTAATTCCCGCCGGTAAGAAGAGAATGAGCGCTGCTGATTTTGCTCGTGGTGCACATCTAACGAGTGAGTCAGCGTTTGAGTAATTCTGATTTTCGTAAACCTAAGCCAGATAAGGCTCGACTGCTGGCCTACGATCTCATCTCGCAAGTCAATCAAGATGGTGCTTACGCAAATATTCGTCTACCAGATCTCCTGAAAGTATCGCAATTAGAGCAACGAGATAAGGCCCTTGCTACAGAACTCTCATATGGCACGCTCCGTATGCAAGGCCGATATGACTATTTCATCGCTCAGAAGATTGATCGTTCTATTGCCGAGTTAGATCCAAAAATTCTCAATCTGTTGAGAATGGGTATGCACCAAATCGACTATATGCGAACACCGGATCATGCTGCGGTATCTGCAACGGTAGAAGTTGCACGGTTTGTCGCAGGTGAGTCGAAAGCCTCATATGTAAACGCTATTTTGCGCGCTATTACGCGTGATACGAATTATTCCAATGCAATCGCTGCGGACTCCGCGCTTAGCGCCACGGAGAGATTATCAATCGAGTATTCCCATCCCGAATGGATTGTCAAAGCTTTTTACGACCAACTAAAGGATTGGGATAAGGTGGAAGAGCTTCTGCGAATTGATAATCTGCCAGTAGCTCCACATCTAGTCGCGTGGCCCGGAAAGTCCACGGTTGAGAACTTGCTCGAAACTGGTGGAAGGGAGCTCCCTTTATCTTCCTATGCAATCGAGTCCGACCATCTTCCGAGCGAATATCCAGAGATCGAATCTAGGCGGGCCGGCGTGCAAGACCTGGGCTCACAGATAGTCACTGAAACTTTCTATAACACTGCGAAACTTTCATTAGATAGCGCTATCTCTTGGTTGGATATGTGCGCAGGACCCGGCGGAAAAGCGGCGCTGCTCTATAACTTGGTAGAGACATCTCGCCCACAAGATATCTTTACCGCAAACGAACCAACGGCCCATCGCGCCGAACTTGTTGCGAGAGTCGTGCCGAGTTCTCTGATTACTCAAAACGATGGCAGAGACTGGGCAGCTTTCGGCGCCACATATGATCGTATATTGGTTGATGCGCCATGCACCGGACTGGGAGCCCTACGTCGTCGCCCTGAGGCGAGATGGCGACGCACTCCAAATGATTTGAAGAATTTGGTTGCACTACAGAGGCAACTTCTAGACTCGGCCTATGAACTTCTCAATCCTGGGGGAGTCATCGGATATGCCACCTGCTCGCCACATATAGCGGAGACAATGGGTCAGATATTGGATTTCACTCATCGTCATAAAGATATGAAAATTCTTTCGGTTGCAGACTTCGTTAAATCGCCTACCGGGGGAGAGAATCCTGATGGGACGCTCCAGCTTTGGAGCCATATTCAACATAGCGACTCCATGTACCTCGCCCTGCTTCAAAAGCCGCTCTAGTTTGCCTGCACCAAGTACGATTTCGACATGAGTTCGGTTCGAATCTGTCCCAGCATTCTTAATGCAGACCGCCAGAACCTCTTCTCTGAAATTTTAAGGATCGCATCGGTCTCCGACCTTCTTCACCTTGATGTAATGGACAATAAATTTGTTCCTAATTTTACCTTTTCGTTTGAAGAGGCGGTACATATTATTGAACAGAGTCCGCTAGCCGTTGATTCGCATCTGATGATTGCTGATCCAGATATACAAGCGCCGTTATATGCCGAACACGGAAGTGCCAGCGTCACTTTTCACTTAGAGGCAGCCAGCGATGTGAAATCACTGATCTCAAACATCGCCAGCAATGGCGCACGAGTGGGTATCGCCATCAAGCCCGGGACTCCTTTCTCATCGGTTGAGCCCTTCATGGCCGATATCGACATGCTCCTTGTGATGACGGTTGAACCTGGATTTGGCGGACAGAAGTTTATGAGTGACATGATGCCCAAAGTAGCAGCGGCTCGCTCGTGGATATTGGCCAATCAGTTGAACGATCTCTGGCTACAGGTAGATGGTGGCATTTCGTTGGCTACGATCAATGAAGCCACCCTTTCAGGTGCAGATACCTTTGTCGCAGGAAGTGCTGTATTCAACTCTCCGGAACCCGCTGTAATGGTGCGAGATATTCGGTTAGCAGCAGAGAAATGTCGAACCGCATAGCCCTAGAAGAAGGTAAAATCCAGTCATGAAATCTTTTGATAGTCTCTGGATCGAACTCAATAAAATGGCGACAACAAGACCAGAAGGATCGGGCACTGTTGCTGCTCTAGATGCAGGGGTTCATCACATAGGCAAGAAAGTTGTCGAAGAAGCCGCTGAAGTATGGATGGCAGCTGAATACCAAGGTGCTGACGAACTGGCACTAGAGATAAGTCAACTTCTTTATCATCTGCAAGTTCTCATGATCGCTAGGAATATTCCACTCGAATCCGTCTACGCCAAGCTTTAAGGAATCTGATGACATTACGAATTGCAGTACCTAACAAGGGATCGTTATCTGATGCCTCGGCCGCGATGTTGCGTGAGGCCGGTTATCGCCAGCGATCTGATCCGCGAGATTTAACCTTCATAGATCCAGAAAATGATGTCGAGTTCTACTATTTAAGACCGCGAGATATTGCGGTGTATGTAGGGCTTGGCGAACTTGATGCAGGAATAACCGGGAGAGATTTACTCCTAGATAGTGGCGCCTCGGCGACTGAAGTTCTTGCGCTCGATTTTGGAAAGAGCACTTTTAGATTTGCCGCCCCCCAAGCAGCCGGGAAAGTAGACCTTGCCGGAAAACGAATCGCTACTGCATATCCGGGTCTGGTGGAGAAGTACCTTGACCAGAATTCCATCAAAGCCCAAGTGGTTCGGCTAGATGGTGCCGTCGAGGGTTCCATTCGACTTGGAGTTGCTGATGTTATCGCCGATGTTGTTTCAACTGGAGGAACACTTCGTCAAGCAGGGCTCTCAATTTTTGGAGATGTCTTGTTGTCGAGTGAAGCCATTTTAATAGAGCGATCTGGGGTTGCACAGGCTCCGGCATTTGAAACAATCATTCGTCGACTTAATGGCGTCGTTATGGCCAGGCAGTATGTACTTGTCGATTACGACGTTAAGAGTATCGATTTGGAGAAAGCGTGTGCCTTAACACCCGGAATTGAATCTCCCACTATCTCGCCATTGCAAAAGTCAGATTGGAATGCAGTGCGAGCAATGGTTAAGCGCAAGGATATTAATCGGGTAATGGACGAACTCTATGCCGTTGGTGCTCGGGGTATTCTTGTTACCGACATTCATGCTTGCCGTCTCTAACTACTACTAATCGCTCGCTTCGATTTCATCTCTGCTAATACCAATCAGATAGAGAACTGAATCCAGGTAAGGGGAGTTGACGGCGCTGTCGGCGGCTGCTTGCACGGCTGGCTTAGCGTTAAATGCAATTCCCAGTCCGGCCGCCTCAATCATGTCGAGATCGTTAGCGCCATCTCCAATTGCCACTGTCTGTGAAAGAGCGACGTTCTCACGCTGTGCGAATTCTCGTAGTGCATCTGCCTTTGCCGCACGATCAATGATGGGTCCGACCGTCTTTCCTGTGAGGTGCCCGTTCTGAATTTCTAAGGTATTTGCTTGATAAAAATCTATCTGCAACTCTTGGAGAAGTGGTTCTATAACATTGAGAAACCCGCCAGAGACGACTCCTACTTTATGACCTAAGCGATGAAGCGTTTTGATGAGGGTGCGCGCTCCAGGAGTGAGGGTTATCTCGCGCGCTACTTCGGCGATTGCGCTCTCGGCTAATCCTGCAAGTTGTTGGACGCGTGCGGCGAGAGATTGAGAAAAATCCAACTCTCCGCGCATCGCTGATTGCGTTATGGCGGCGACACTTTCTTCGACCCCGGCTTTGCGAGCAAGAAGGTCAATAACCTCTTCTCTAATTAGTGTGGAATCCATATCTAGGAGCACGATTCTCTTGGCTCGGCGCATCAAGCCAGCGCGTTCAACAGAGATATCAAGATTCTCGCGTTGCGCTACCTCTGCTAGTTCTCGAGCGATTGTGTTCAGTTCAATGTTTCCTGACGGGAAACTGGCATCGAGTTCTATTGCTGTTAGTGGGTAAGAGGCGGTCCGATGAATACGATCTATGTTTCCATTGAATTCTGAGATTTTTGCCGCAACTCCAGCGATACCTGTTGGCTTTAGCTCTGTTGAAAGTACGACGATATGCAGACGTGTAGGAAGAGCTACTGCCTCCACTGGTGAATCTTGAAAGTCAATTGCTAAATCCAATGAAGACGCCGCAGCCATCGCCAGAAGATCTTCTTCTATGGCACTGCAGTGCGCAGGATCGAGCGAGATAAGGACTGTAAGAACTAGCCGGCCTCTAATCACAACTTGCTCAATGTCGAGTACCGAAATCTGGAACGGAGAGAGAGTGCTAAATAGGGCAGCGGTAACTCCGGGCGAATCCTCGCCTGAGAGCAGGATTAGCCCCGTAAATCGTTGGGGAGTGTTTGATACCACTGCCCTAGGTTAGCGTGTTATACAAGTGTGAAAGGGTATCTTTCTTCTCGTGAGGACTGTGCTATCAGCAACTGATGTAGTCGTTTCTCGGGATGGCAAAAATATTCTTGGTCCACTTGCCTGGACGGTAAATGAGGGCGAGCGTTGGGTCATTCTTGGACCAAACGGAGCGGGAAAATCCACACTTCTTCTCTTATGTGCAACTGCCATTCATCCCACTGGTGGCGTCATGCAAATTCTTGGGGAAGAACTGGGCCGGGTAGATGTATTTGAACTTCGCACACGATTGGGTCTAACAACGCCAGCTCTTGTTGCGGAGATTCCTCATGATGAGGTCGTGATGGATGTTGTTCTGACCGCTGCTTACGCAATTACTGGGCGGTGGCAAGAAGAGTACGACTTGTGGGACGAGTCGCGAGCGATAGCCCTGCTCACTACGTTGGGTGTGCGTGATTTAGGGGAGCGGTTATTTGGCACACTCTCTGAGGGTGAGAAGAAACGAGTGCTCATTGCCCGAGCGCTAATGGCTGATCCGGAACTGCTTCTTCTGGACGAACCAGCAGCTGGATTAGATTTAGGTGGACGAGAAGATTTGTTACGACGTTTAGAGAATTTAGCGATAGATCCGCTCTCGCCAGCGACGATTATCGTGACACATCACATCGAAGAGATTCCGGTTGGTACTACGCACGCCCTTCTCCTTTCTCACGCACAGGCGGTCTCCTGCGGGCCAATTCATTCTGTTATTACCTCTGAAAATCTCTCTCTTGCATATGGATTGCCGATCGTAGTCAGCCAGGAGAGCGGTCGATTCTTCGCACGTGCGCGCTAGTTCATGAGACTCTTTGACTATCTTCATGAGGAATGGAAAGTCGAGCTTGCGCCGCTTGCTTCCAAGATAGATTCAATTCAAGATGAACTAAGTTCCCGTACTTACCTGCCTGATTCGTCTCTCATATTTAGAGCCCTCCAAAATCCGGTCTCTTCTTCGCGAGTTCTTATTGTGGGTCAAGATCCATATCCAAATCCAGGATTCGCTTGCGGATATGCATTCTCAGTTCCGCCGGATGTTGGCAAGGTGCCCAAGAGTTTGCAAAATATTCTCAGAGAAGTTACTGATGATGTGGGAAGCACATGCATCCGCTACGGCGACCTCACTCCGTGGGTAGCTCAAGGTGTGATTCTTCTGAATAGAACTCTTACTCTTGAAGTCGGAGAATCTCTCTCTCATTCGAATTTAGGTTGGCAAGCGGTCACCGACGAGGTCACACGTATTCTTAACAGGCAGGGTGTTGTCAATATACTCTGGGGAAAGTCGGCCGGGGAGTTGCAGGCATTTACCAATCCTCTTCGCACCATCGTGGGAGTTCATCCCAGCCCATTATCCGCTTATCGAGGTTTTTTTGGTAGTAAACCTTTCAGCAAGGCAAATGCACTTCTCAAACAGGAGGGCAGAGAAGAAATTATTTGGTAGCACCGGCGGTTCGGTTAACCACACTTAACGATATCGCCATCGAATTACCAATCAATAGCGCAAAGAGTGCGGTTCCTAGGCCGACTCTTCCGCCCAGAAGAGCGCCAGCAATAAGCGCACAGATCTCGATGAAAAGTCGAACGCGTCCGACACGTATTCCGGTCAACTTGTGCAATGAAGTCATCAAGCCATCACGCGGTCCCGGACCCAGTCCACAAGTAATATAGAGAGCAGTTCCAGCGCCGACGAGTGCAATACCTAAGAGCACATATAGCAACTGGAGTAGAAAGATTTGCGGAGCTACCGGAAAAATATATAGACCTACCTGAAGAGCTGCCGAGATGAGAACAATATTTGCAAGTGTTCCAAATCCAGGGCGTTGCTTAAGGGGCCACCAGAGAAGGAGAACCAGTCCACCAATCAAAAAGGTGGCGGCGCCGATAGAGAGCGGTGTTTGATTGGCGATTCCTTGTGCCAACACCGACCAGGGCGCATTTCCCAAATGGGATTGAATGATCAGAGCATCGCCCAAACCAAAGATGATTAAGCCGAGGCAGAGAACGAAAACACCCTGCGCGGATAATGCCCAACGACTCTCTGCCGTCCATCTGGCGTGCGGAACGGTCCGATGCGGTTTTAAGATCGCAAGCAGCGATTTTTTACCTGATAAAGGCTGATCTGCGTTAGGCTCGCCACTCGTATTCACTGCGAAATCCTACAGGTGATGTTAGTTGCGAGTATAGAAATTGGGGAGTTATGTTTGTCGGTTTAGGAACAGTAATAAATGTGAGCGCAATAATTGCTGGCTCATTGTTGGGATTACTAGTTGGTGGCCGGTTCAAAGAGAGCACCCGCAATCTCATCACCTCAACTCTTGGCTTTATCACCCTGCTTGCAGCTGTGGATTCAATAAAGAATGTATGGAATCAGCAGTTAGCCTCTGCCTTTCCGCGGGGATGGACCATGCTCGTCATCCTCTTCTCCCTGTTGTGTGGCGCTCTCATTGGTTCTTGGCTTGGTTTAGAGGATCGATTGGAATCTCTCGGGCACACGCTTAAAGATAAACTCGATAAGAACGGCACAAGTCCTTTTGTTGAAGGCTTTGTCGCTGCATCCCTACTTTTTGTAATCGGACCTATGGCAATCCTTGGCTCCATAAGCGATGGCATGGGCACCGGTATCGATCAATTAGTCCTTAAAAGTATTCTGGATGGAATAACCTCAATCGCCTTCGCGGCCTCCTTAGGTTGGGGAGTGGCTGTATCTGCGCTACCAGTTGGCATCTATCAAGGTCTCTGGACTGCCGTAGGACTCTTCCTCGGAAAGGTTCTGCCGGACTACCAAATCTTGACGATGACAGCAGTAGGAGGAATTCTCCTATTGGGAATATCTTTTAGGCTCATCAAAATCGCACAGATTCAAGTAGGCAATCTTTTGCCGGCGCTCTTTTTAGCCCCGATATTTGCTGCGCTAGTGCATCAATTTGCGTGATGATTAAAAAGTAGCTGCATCAATCACAAAGCGATATTTCACATCGCTGGCAATAGTTCTTTCGTAAGCTTCGTTGATGTAGTCAGCCTTGATCAGCTCGATGTCACTCACAATGTTGTGTGATCCGCAGAAATCAAGCATCTCTTGCAGCTCAGGAACACCACCGATTTGTGAGCCGGAGAGCGAACGTCGCTTCTGAAGAAGTGGTCCAGCAGAGATTGGATATTGCTTTCCGGAGAGACCAATCATTACCAAGGTGCCATTGAGTTTAAGTAGCTCAAGGTATGGGTTGAGATCAATTTCAGCAGAGACAGTGTTGAGAATGAGATCGAACTCTGGCTTCATGCCCTTAAGCGATGATGGATCTTTGGTTGAGATGAAATGGTGTGCTCCCATTGCAAGAGCATCTGCTTCTTTGTGTGGCGAGTGCGAGAAGACAGTTGTGTTAGCACCAAGAGCTGCGGAGAACTTGACGCCCATATGGCCTAAACCACCGAGTCCGATGATTCCGACCTTCTTGCCTTTTGCAGCGCCCCAATGCTTTAAAGGTGAGTAGAGAGTGATGCCCGCGCACATGAGCGGAGCTACTCCTGCCATATCAAGATTGGTAGGAATTTTTACTGCGTAATCAGCATCTACAACATGGTTGTTTGAATATCCACCCATTGCTGGCGTCTTGCCGTCTCGTTCCAAGCTGTTGTAAGTCGCAGTCATATTCTCGTAACAGTAGTTTCCAAGACCAGCTAAGCATGCTTCGCACTTCTTGCAGGAGTCGACGAATACACCGATTCCAATACGATCGCCAACTTTAAACTTTTTTACGGCGCTACCTACTGCAGTGACGACGCCAGCTATTTCGTGGCCGGGAACCATGGGAAAGATGGCAGGACCCCACTCTTCGCGAGCTTGATGAATATCTGAATGACAGATTCCTGCGTATTGCGTATCTAAGGCGACATCATTCGGACGGAGTTCTCTGCGTTCGAAAACATATGGAGTTAGTTTTGCTTTGGCAGTAAGCGCTGCGTAGCCCTTGGATTTCATTCGTTCTTCCTTCTATGAGTGTCTTAGTTCTTGAAAGGTAGTGGCTCGAAGGCAGCGACACGGGAATTTCGGGAAGTGACCTTGCGCATGTGATGACGCCGACAGAGAACTTCGTATGCGACTTCGGAGGCAGTCGAGACATCACCTACGACAACTTGTTCGCCTTCGGTGACCATTACCCCACCCACAATTCGGGCATTGTGGGTGGCTCGCGCGCCACACCAACACAACGCTTCTACCTGCAGAGTTTGTACTCGATCGGCCAGCTCTACTAATCGCGCTGAACCTGGAAAGAGATGGGTACGAAAATCGGCGAGAATTCCAAATGCGAAAACATCGATTCCCAAACCGTCTACTACCCGAGCGAGCTGTTCAATCTGAACGCTTTGGTAAAACTGGGCTTCGTCGCAAATTACGAAGTCAACGCGATCGCCTTGGGAGAGTCGCTCAACAATGAATTTGTGAATATCTATATCTTCATCAACCTCTATCGCATCACTCTGTAAGCCAAGTCGCGACGAGATCTGTCCGCGTCCAGCTCGATCCTTATTGGTGAAGATAAGACCCTGACGGCCTCTGGTCTGGTGATTGTGCGCGGTCTGGAGGGCCAGCGTTGATTTACCGCTATCCATCGTTCCGCAGTAATAGATCAGCTCAGCCACGAAGGTATCCTGCCATTTTCTCGGGAAGAGAGTCTGTTGAAATGATGTGAGATGTACTGGTGTCCGAGAGGGGACTTGAACCCCTAAGCCCTTGCGGGCACTAACACCTCAAGCTAGCGCGTCTGCCAATTCCGCCACCCGGACAGGTGAATAGCGCACGATACCAAGAGAAGGCAGGCAGGAGCAAAAGCGAGTGATTTAGGGCAGGATTGACCCGTGACCAACAACTACTCAGAGCTCGAAGAAGATTGCATACAACTGTGCCAAGAACTTATTCGTATCCCTTCCGTTAATTTTGGAGAGGGAAGAGGCGATGAGAAAGCAGTTGCCGAATACGTTGCGGCCAAGCTCGCAGAAGTCGGCATTGCAAGTGAACTCATCGAGGCTGGTCCTAATCGGGTAAACGTCGTAGCTGAGATCAAGGGTTCTGATTCATCTCGTCCGGGTTTGATTCTCCATGGGCATTTAGATGTTGTTCCAGCTAACGCCGATGATTGGAGCGTCGATCCTTTTGCCGGCGTAATTAAGGATGGATATATCTGGGGTCGAGGCGCAGTAGATATGAAGGATATGGATGCCATGATGTTGGCAACTGTCCGCTCTTGGGCCAAGTCCAAATATGTTCCACCACGAAATATTCTCCTTGTCTTCTTCGCTGATGAAGAAGCGGGAAGTATCTACGGCTCTAGATGGCTGGTGAAGAATCGTCCAGAACTCTTTGCTGGATATTCAGAAGCCATCTCTGAAGTAGGCGGCTTCTCTGTAACCATTACCGGTGGCCACCGACTCTACTTTGTCGAAGGAGCGCAGAAGGGAATTCAATGGATCAAGCTCACCGCGAAAGGCGATGCGGGGCATGGTTCGTTTATCAATCCCAACAATGCGGTCACTAAGTTAAGTAAAGCAGTCGCTCGAATCGGCGACTACGAATGGCCACAGCGAGAGACCAAGACCGGTGGTAAGTTCTTCCGCAAGATCGCAGAACTTACTGGTGATGTTTACGATGCCACAAACGTTCGCCCACTGCTTAAGCACATCGGAGGAGCGGCACGCATGATGGGCGCAACTATTCAAAACACCGCGAATCCAACGATGTTAGAGGCAGGTTATAAAGCGAATGTTATTCCAGGTTCGGCATCGGCGGTTGTCGATGGTCGTTTTCTGCCAGCGTTTGAGGGCGAACTTGTTTCAACCATTCGAGAATTAGCCGGCGCAGATATTGAGGTTGAACTTCTGGTTCGAGACATCGCGCTCGAAGTTGATTTCGAAGGTCCACTAGTTGAAGCCATGATTTCTGCAATTAACAAATTTGATCCAGAAGGAATACCAGTTCCTTATGTAATGAGTGGTGGAACAGATAACAAGGCGCTCTCCGAACTCGGAATCGTAGGATATGGATTTAGTCCACTTCGCTTACCAGCAGATCTTGATTTCTTCGCGCTATTCCATGGAGTTGATGAACGGGTTCCGGTAGCGGGGCTGGTATTTGGAGTTAATGTCTTGAAAGAATTATTAGAGACCTGTTAAATCAGATACTTCATCAAGTGCATCACGCACTTGAGCTGGCAAGACAATTTCTTCCACTGTCATGATCCCGCGCAGCTGTGCCGCGGTTCGTGCACCCACGATCGCACTAGATACGCCATAACGATCGCGAACCCAAGAAAGCGCTACCTCAATCGGGGAGTAGCCCAACCCTTCGCCAGCGACACAGACCGCATCTACAATCTTGCGACTTCGCGCATCCATATATGGAGCAACAAAACCGGAGAAGTGCGGGCTCGCTCCACGTGAATCAGAAGGCGTGCCGGAACGATATTTTCCAGTGAGAACGCCTCGGCCAAGAGGCGACCAAGCGATGAAACCCAACTTCATCTCCTCGGCCGCGGGCAAAACTTCATTTTCAACGTTTCGGTTAAGTAGTGAATATTCGTTTTGTAGTGAAGCAATTCCGGCCTTACCAAATAGCGGATTTTGTAGCGTTGCAGCACGTGCGCTCTGCCAGCCATTAAAATTAGATATTCCGACATACCGCACGCGTCCCGAAGTGACGGCGATATCTAGCGCTGACAGCGTCTCTTCTAATGGCACATTGGGATCCCATGCGTGAACTTGCCAGATATCAAGATATTCCGTACCAAGTCGAGTCAAACTCTTATCCAAGTCCGCTAATAATGATGTTCGCGAGTTATTCACTACTCGCTCACCGGATGCGAAGGAGATGCCAGCCTTGCTTGCAAGTACAACTTGCTCGCGAGGAATTAGTGTTCCTAAAAAGCCGCCAATAACTCGCTCGCTATCTCCATCGCCGTACACAGCGGCCGTGTCAATTAATGTTCCACCTGCATCGACAAAAGTCTTGAGTTGGTCTGCTGCTTCCAATTCATCGGTATCACGACCCCAAGTCATTGTTCCCAAGCCCAGTCGGGAGACTTTAAGGCCGGTTGATCCTAGGTATCGCTCTTCCATGCCTCTGACCCTAGCAAGCAAGCGGAGAAATTCTCGGTAACCTTGGCTCATGCCAGTCGCAAAATCTGTTGAGATACATCTCCTGCGACATGGCCATTCCTCCGCCAATGGACTCGGTATTTTGGCGGGTCGAGATAACTCTGTGAAATTATCGCCAGCTGGAATCGCTCAAGCAGAAGCGCTTATCCCCATTCTTCAGGGTGGCTCTTACGACTTAGTGCTCTCTAGCCCAATTTATCGTTGCCAAGAAACTCTCTACCCATTTCTGGAATCTATCTCCAATAAGAGAGCTCAGACTCCCTTTCGCCTTGAAGATCGATTGCAAGAGATGGACTATGGAGATTGGTCAGGCAAGAAACTTTCAGCACTCGGTAAGAAACCACTTTGGAGAACAATTCAAAGTCGTCCTTCGTTGGTTCGGTTTCCGCAAGGTGAGTCATTTCTTGAGATGTCTCACCGAGTAAATGAAGTCCTGCATGAGATTTTGCAGACAAAGGCAGAGCGGGTATTGGTCTGTAGCCATGGTGATGTAATCAAGGCAATGATTGCGCAGGGATTAGGACTACATCTCGATCAATTCCAACGAATCATTGTCGATCCAGCATCGATTAGCGTGATTAGCCTTTCACCTGACGGTGCTTCGATTATCAAAGTGAACGACACTTCACATCTACCTACGAAAAACGGAAGTGGCAAGGCAAAGAAGAGAGGACCGCTGCTCGGTGGCGGCGCTGGTCGATGAGCAGAATTATTTACGAACACGCTTCAGTGGATCGCTTCACGGTAGGAACGGTTGGACTGCCCGGAGAGCGTGCATTCTTTATTCAGGCACTTTCCGACGCCGGGCTTAATACAGTTGCAGTCGAAAAGAATCAGGTTATTGCTCTCTCTGAACGAATGCGCGAACTAGTAAAGGACTTACGACGAGCAGAGCTAGCTAGCCTTGACGAACTTTCAATTGAGCCAGTCCCGGAC